>Ga0181567_10000084_pt1 | contig 60298 bp, 53 predicted proteins | sample 101ome_14_FD_133761 | JGI IMG/M metagenome (GOLD analysis project Ga0181567, IMG submission 133761) | Coastal salt marsh microbial communities from the Groves Creek Marsh, Skidaway Island, Georgia - 101403AT metaG (megahit assembly) | ecosystem: Environmental > Aquatic > Marine > Intertidal...
AAAAGGGAGTATTCCTGAAGCCATGGCTCTCGTTCAAGATTTAAGAGAGAACTACGGTATTTTCTGTTCTATAGTGGTCTATCCAGTCATTCCTAAGGGATTGATCTTACTTCGTTTAATCCCTACAGCAACCCATTCTCTAGAGGATGTAGAAATAACACTAAAAGCATTTGCTGGAATTCGAGAAAAATTAGAAAATGGAACCTACCAACGCTTGTCGGAACAGGTTGCCGCTTCTTCTTAGAAATCCTTTATAGATATTAGTTGTTTAGCATAACGGGCATGACCAACATGGTAATGTCTTCGCCCTCTTCTGTATGGTCTAGTGGAGTTAATAACCCTGCCCTGTTTGGGAGGGACATAGAAAGTTTTACATCGTCACACTCCAGTCCGTTTAGCATTTCAATTAAAAAGCGAGAATTGAATCCAATTTTAATGTCGTCACCTTGATAATCGCAATCCAATCGTTCTTCGGCACTGTTACTGTAGTCAAAGTCTTCTGCGGAAACATGAAGTTCAGCACCAGCGATTTTGAGACGTATTTGGTAAGTAGTTTTATTTGAAAAAATACTCACCCTGCGTACAGAATTCAAAAAACTCATACGATTAACCTGCATTTGGTTTGGATTTTCTTTGGGAATGACAGCTTCATAGTTTGGATATTTTCCATCTATTAATCTGCAGGTAAGGTTTGAATCTCCAAACCGAAAGTAGGCATTGGTGTCGTTGTACTCTATGGTAATTTCTTCATCTACGCCTTGAAGTATGCCTTTGAGTAACTGCAAGGGTTTTTTAGGCATGATAAACTCAGCTGTTTCCTCTGTTTTGAGATCGGTTCTTGTATAGCGTACCAGTTTGTGAGCATCTGTAGCTACAAAAGTCAACGAAGCCGAAGAAAACTGAAAGAAGACCCCACTCATTACAGGTCTTAAATCATCGTTCCCGCTGGCAAACAAAGTGCTGCTAATAGCAGTATGTAAGACGCCGCTTGGGATTTGTGTGGCTTTAGCATCGGTGAGTTGTGCTGCTTTTGGGAATTCATCACCTTCAACATAGGCTAGAGCATATTTACCGTTGTTGGCACTGATTTCTACCGTGTTTTTTTCTGTTTTGACAAAGGTCAGTGGTTGTTCTGGAAAGGTTTTTAAAGTATCCAATAGTAGTTTTGCTGGAAGTCCAATCGTACTGTTTGTTTCCGACTCTACGTTGAGACGAGTAGAAAAAGTTGTTTCTAAATCTGAAGCAGTCAGTGTAAGGGTATTTCCATTGATTTCAAATAAAAAATTATCTAAAATAGGAAGTGTATTGGAACTGTTGATAATTCCTCCAATCATTTGGAGTTCTTTAAGAAGTGCCGCACTGGAAACAATAAATTTCATCTGTTAGGGTATGAGTGGTGGTGTTTATATTATAGTATCTTTTTTATTTGATGCTGGAACGTATGTTTTGCATAAAACTCAAAGATATCCGAAAACCATTGAATGATAAAACAAACTTATCAACAGTTAGCCCGAGAAATGTTTACTTCTCAGCCACTGATTGGTCCAGCCCAAAAGTAAAATAATAAGACACGGCAGCACTAATAATATTACTTTCCAAAAGGAAGCATTCCTCTCCATTTTATTAGAATCTAATAGTGGAATATTCCATGCCTTTTGGCGAAGCTTGAGGCGTTCAAAGTTGGCCATTAAATAATGAATGGAATTCATCAGTAAACGTTTATTTGCATAAAAGTTGTTCGTCCATTTGTCAAAACCTAAGGCTAAAGGCGTTCCTTTTTCAGTTTGATTTTCTGCAAGATTTCCGTCAGAGAAAACGATCAATTCAACCGTTCCTTCCTCAATTACTTCTTTCGGGTTAAAAGGTTTAATCCGGTTTTTGAACAGAGAGCTTTGTGTTCCTTTTATCAAGTAGCCCATGTGTTTGGAAGGCTCATCAAAGGTGGAAGGTTTAATTTTTTCTGTTGCTTGTTCTAAAGTGACGAGCGTAGGAACTGGAGGGGTATTTGTAAAGGCTGAGCTTTGTAATAAGAGTGTTTTTTTTAGATTGGAGGGTAGGGGTTCTAGGGGACTAGCAAATTGAGACCAAATTGGGCCCAAATCTTTTCCAATAGTTGTTTCTTCGGGTTCGGTGAGAGGGTAGTACACCCAAGGATAGGGGAGGTATTGGGTGTTGTTGTTGTTGCCACTTGCCAAAACAATGGGAGCGCAATACAGGTCTTGAATCAAACTCTTTTGAATACGGAGTCCTTTATTAAAAAAATAATCGTCTAGGTTGAGTTCAAGCGGTAACGCATAAGTTTTAGTAGCTTGGTTAAATAAACTGTCTCGATTTATACCCATACCGTTGACCAGCCACAACAATTTTCCTCCTTGTAATCCGTATTGATCCAAAACTAATTTTTCAGTTTGAGTAAAAGGTTCACTGGGATTAGAAATGAGTAATAATTCAAAGCGCTTCAGGTTTTCCAAGCTTTTTGAAGGAGCGATTTCGGGGTTTTTAAGATCAAAAGCAGCTAAATTATAATAGGGTTTTAAGCTTTGGAGTAAGTCGGTTAGTTTAAGGTTTTCAGAGGTGCTGTGAGAACTCAACACAGCGATGTTTTTCTTTTCCTGCACACCTACTTTATGAATACCGTCCATTATTTGGTGTTCTAATTGTTGGAGGGAACGGATGATTTTTTGATTTTCGGTGTCACCTAGTTGCTTTTGAAGAAGTGCTACACGTTCTGATCGTTCTCCATAGTTTATAATCATCCAAGGAAAAATAAGCTGCTCTGATCTGGTGCCGTTTTTATTTTCAAATACTATTTCAGGGGGCATACCGTATTGTTGCATTTCTTGAACAATAGTATCCGATTGTTCAAATTCAAACGGGTTGTTGTATTGAATGATAATATTTTTGTTGTGGTAGCGCATTTGATTGAGAAGGGCATCCAGTTCGTTTCTGAACCGCAGGTAAGGCGTGGGTAAGTTGCCTTCCAAAAAAACATCGATCCGAATGGGGTGATCTTTTAAAAGCCTGAGTTGGTCTAATGCAGTTTTTGAAATGCTATAGCGCTGGTCATGAGTTAAATCAAATTGCACTAAAAAGCGCTGACTGCCAAACATAGTAGTTAGAACTAGAATTAAAATAAGCGCAGTTTTTTTTAGTATTTTTAATGTGGGTCGTTCATCCTTAATGAGCAAGCTGCCTAAAAAAAAGAGCACTCCAATTCCGCCTATTAAATAGATCAAATCTTCTAACTTCACTAGTCCGCGACTCAAACTAGTATAGTGTGATTTTATTCCTAAATACTCAACGAAGTAAAAAAGCTTGACGTTTGTAGTAAATGAAGCTAAGTAATCCCAAAGAAAAAATTGTGAAAAACAAACTAAACCGGCCACTAAAAAGGAAGTCAATTGTCTTTTGGTAAGTAATGAACTGCAGATACTGAACCCTATAAATTGTATTCCAAGAAGTAAAAGAGCTAAATAAGATGTAAAAAGAATACCCCAATCCAAATCTGCATTCGGTTCCAAAAGAAAATGTACTGCGATTCCATTTAAGACGGTTGGAAGTAAGGCAAACCAAAGTACAATAAGAGCACCAAGAAATTTTCCTGTAAAAATTTCTAATGAGGTAAGGGGTTTGGTAAGAAGCAGTTCATAAGTACCTGTGGCCTTTTCTTCTGAAAAACTTCGCATAGCCAGCGCAGGAATTAAAAACAAAAAAAGCAAAGGGCTGAAATCAAAAAAGGGACTCAGATCACCAAAACCTGAATTCATCACATTGTAAGGAGAGTCAAAAAACCACAGGAGAAGAGTATTTATAACAAAGTAACTACCCAATACAAGATAGCCACTAGGCTGACTAAAATAAAACCGCAATTCTTTTTTAGCGATACTCCACATCTTTAATCAAATTGAACGGTTACGGGATCGCGATAGTCCAAACCAAAAAGCGAACCTGCGCCACCTACTGTCAAAGGATTACTTTTGTATACAGCCAGCTCCAAATGTCCTGCAGTATTGAAGAGTGCTAGTTTTTTTCCGTCTTCCTCTCTTTTTGTTTTAGGTAAAGAAAAATCGACAGCTTCACTGTAGCTTTTGTAAATAGTTCTGAATTTAACTGTTCGAGCAAATATGGTAAAACTTCTTGATTTACCTATTTCATGAAAAAGTGATTCTTTAATATTCGTAACGAGATTTCCATAATTGTCGATGTAAATCACACTTCCTAGAATTTGATTTCCTTCTGGGTTGATGACTGGTTTAATATTGGTGAGTTCTTTAATTTCTGTCACGGGCTTTCCAATCACTTCTAAGGCACCATTTCTGGACAGATGAGCAGCAACTTGAATAAACACATCTAAAACAGGAAAAGTTGTTACAACTGCTTTGTGTATGTTAATTTCAACGGTCTTTGTTGCCTTAAAATCTTCTCTGATCAAGGAGAGAATACCGTTATCTGCACAAATAAAATAGTGGTTTTCGAACTCCATTACGACATGAACGTTTTCAGGAGTCCATTCGGACTCAACCCCGATGATATGAATCGTACCTGGAGGAAATGCTCGAAACGCATTTTTGAGAATGTAGCCAGTTTCAGAGGCATTGTATGGACTGATTTCATGAGAAATGTCTATTACAGTCAGTTCCGGTATTTGTTGGTATAAAGCGGCTTTAATTACAGCTACAGAAGAGTCTTTATGTCCAAAATCTGTCGTTAAAGTTACGATGGCCATAAAGTGTTATTTATTAAAATTATTTAAGTTAAAATTCTCTATTTTTAACGAGGTGAAAAACGTGCCGAAAACAAAAATAATTCTTTTTAAACTTGTAGCCTTTGAATGAAATAAAAATTGATTTGACTGAAGTAGATTCTCAAGAGTTTTTTGGAAATCAAAACACAAATATTGCAAAGCTGCGCACTCATTTCCCAAAAATTAAAATTGTTGCTAGGGGGACTACATTAAAGGCATATGGCGAAGATCGTCTTCTACAGGAATTCTCCAAAAGAGTAGATATGATGGTCGCTCACTACGGTAAATACAATATTTTAAACGATGAAATAATCGAGCGAATATTAACAGCTGGAGAGCAGGAAACAGGGGCTTTAAACGAAGGTACAGAATTGACCATACTTCACGGAGTTGGAGGTAGAATTATAAAAGCGAAAACCTTTAACCAAAAACGACTGGTTGAATCGATGTCTAAAAACGATATGGTCTTTGCAATAGGTCCAGCAGGAACTGGAAAAACCTACACTGGAGTGGCCTTGGCAGTGAAAGCATTAAAGGAAAAACAAGTAAAGCGAATCATCCTTACCCGTCCCGCCGTTGAAGCGGGTGAAAATTTAGGTTTTTTGCCTGGTGATCTCAACGAAAAACTCGATCCTTATATGCAGCCCTTATACGATGCTTTACGGGACATGATACCCAATGAAACATTACAAAGTCACTTGGAAAAAGGGATAATACAAATCGCACCTCTAGCATTTATGCGGGGTAGAACTTTAGACAATGCTTTTGTGATTTTAGACGAAGCACAAAACTCTACCCATTCCCAAATGAAAATGTTCCTCACCCGAATGGGAAAGAATGCGAAGTTTATGATTACAGGTGACCCCGGTCAAATAGACCTTCCCAGAAGAATGATTTCAGGTTTAAAAGAGGCTTTATTGATTTTAAAAAACCATGAAGGAATTGGAATCGTTTATCTGGATGATAAAGACGTCATTCGTCATCCATTAGTTAAAAAAATTATAGATGCCTACAAAACGATAGAACACGATAATTAATCATGATAAATACACTCATGCATACCGACCTGCACCTGAAAGGGATGCTTTCAAAATACAAGGGCAAGGTCCGCGAGGTATATAAGCTCGAAAAAGATTTGTTGGTTATGGTAGCTACAGATCGCCTTTCTGCATTCGATGTCGTTCTGCCTAAGGGTATTCCTTATAAAGGACAAATTTTAAATCAAATTGCCACCCAAATGTTACTTGCTACGGAAGATATTGTCCCCAATTGGCTAGTGGCGACACCCGATCCCAATGTTTCTGTCGGTAAAGCTTGCGTTCCTTTTAAAGTTGAAATGGTTATTAGAGGCTATTTGGCTGGGCACGCGGCACGCACCTATAAAAATGGAGTACGAAGTTTATGTGGCGTTTCTTTACCTGAGGGAATGAAAGAAAACGATCGTTTTGAAACCCCTATTATTACACCGGCAACCAAAGCTGAGGAGGGACATGATGAAGATATTTCAAAAGATGACATACTCAAACAAGGAATCGTTAGTGAAGCAGATTATCATGTACTGGAATTCTATACTCGAAAGCTTTTTGAACGAGGAACAGCCATTGCGAAAGAGCAGGGATTGATACTCGTGGATACCAAGTATGAATTTGGAAAAACAATAGAGGGGGAAATTGTATTAATCGATGAAATACACACACCTGACTCCTCACGTTATTTTTACGAGTCTGAATACGCTAAACGCCAACAAGAGGGGCTTCCTCAAAAACAACTTTCCAAAGAGTTTGTTCGTCAATGGCTCATTAGCAATGGGTTTCAAGGTCTAGACGGGCAAGAGCTACCAGAGCTGGATGAGGATCGTATCGAATCTATTTCAAAACGGTATATCGAATTGTACGAAAACATCACAGGATTGTCTTTTGAAAAAGCTCCAGTAGAAAACATAAGTGAACGCATCCAAAAAAATCTAGACGTATACTTCAGTTAAACCTTATTAGACAAGTAATTAATGTCTTCTTTTTTTAATTTTTTAAGTACTCTATGGAAGTATTTATAAACTTTGCAGACTTTTTAAAACTTCTGTATAAAAGGGAATCGCTGCCTCAACATGATTTTTATCCTCTAATACTTGGTACTTTATATTTGCTCCATTATTTTGAAGAGATTCAAAAGCATTTTCACTTATAATTGGAAATACAAAATCATCTTCTGAGCCGTGAAATAAAAAAACAGGGGCTTTTGGGTTCCAATTGACTACACTGTTTTCTTCCAACACACCGATTAAATCTTGATCATTCCCATCAAGAATGCCTGATACAAAAGCAGGCTGGAAAGAAGTTGTGGATTGCGATTTAGCAAGGAATCCGGAACGCTATATTCCAGTGCACCCAGGGAGCTTATATTTGAAGCATAGGGTTCTGTAATATAATTATCCCAAGACCTATTTAAGTTTGTATATCTTCTGTTGTAAACATCTAAAACCCACAAATAGGTTCCCATAAAATTTAATTCTTGATTTTCTATCAAAATATTTTTTGAAAAAGCACTCTTGTCATAAGCTCCAGCGCTAGAATAGGTTGCTTTTACAGTAAATTCGGTTTCCTTTTCAAGGAATTGATGGAAAGATAAAGAGGCATACCCTCCATTGGAATAGCCGACCAAAACGAGGTCCTTAGGGATTTCTAGATTTTGCTTCTCCAAAAAGGAATGACCCGCCAAAAGAAAATCATATGAAGAAAAGGTATAGGCATTTTTAATTTCGTAAGGATGTACTTTGTCTGAACTTATGCCATAACCAATATGATCAGGCAAAAGCGTGAGGTAACCTAGGGCAGCATAAAGCGCACCTAATGTATATTCATTCAATCCAATTGAGCTGTTAGAAGGTGCAAATTCGTCAGATTGAATTGTGCTGTGCTGAAGAAACACAATGCCTTTTAATTCTTTGTTTTGAGGAAGAAAGAGCACTCCAGATGCTACAATAGGTTTTTGATTTAAATCAACAGTAGAATAAGTTATTTTTTTTTAGAAACATCATCCAGATCAACCTCTAAACTTTCTTGTGATACTAAGTTCAAAAGGTTATTTAATAGAGCAGCGTTGTGTACAACTTCGTTTTCAATAGACACGATATTGTTTGGTTCTGAAATGGAAGGGTCATCTGTTAAACCCGTGTCTGTGTCTACAGAGGATGAATCTTTTGAGCATGAATAAATAAAAAAGACCAAGAGTGATGTATAGGTTGTAAGAAAGCGAATCATGGGAGTTAAATTGGAATATTAAAGAGTAAAATTAAATTAGGTTTTAATTTGTTGTAAGAAGTGAAAAAACCTCTTCGCTCCTAATGTTTGATGGAAAAGAAAGTGCATTTTGATATTTTTTAAACCAAGTAATTTGACGCTTTGCATAACGCCTTGTATTCTTTTTGATCTCGTTTATTGCTTCCTCAATGCTTATTTGATTTTCAAAATAGGGGAATAATTCCTTGTAGCCTACCGTTTTTAAAGGAGAACAATCTTTATATTCTAGTAGACCTCTTGCTTCTTTTTCAAGCCCATTTTCAAGCATTTGGTCCACTCGAGAATTTATTTTTTCGTATAAAACTGTTCTTGGGGTGTGTAAAATCAGCATTTTTGATACAAAATTGCGTTCTTTCTTCTCTTTTCCTAAAAATGAGGAATACGGTTGATTTGCAGTCAAACAAACTTCCAAAGCGCGTAATAAACGCGCGTGATTATTGGTGTCCACACGACTGTAGTATTTGGGGTCTCGTTCTAAAAGCAGTTCTTGCAAACCTTTCAAGCCGTGTGTTTGATAAAACAATTTAAGTTGATTTCTTACCTCTTCAGTAACAGCTGGGAAATGATCAAGGCCAAACATTACTGCGTCTGCATACATTCCCGAACCTCCTACCATGATGAGATAGTCCTGTTTTTGGAACAGGGATTCTATTTTTTTCAATGCTTCTTTTTCGAAATCTCCAACAGTATAGACGTCATGAATGGACTTGTGTTGTATAAAATGATGAGGAATTCGCTTGAGCTCTTCAGCTGTAGGCACAGCAGTCCCGATTTGCATTTCTTTGAAAAACTGTCTGGAATCACAAGACAGGATTTCAGTATTAAATCGTTCTGCGAGCTCCAGACTGAGCTTTGTTTTTCCTACTCCGGTAGGTCCAGCAATGTAGAGAAGTGTTTTAGTTGTCATCGTTTAGCAGATTTCCACAATGGTGACAATAGATCGACTTTTCTTTGTGCTCGGCTTGCATGCAATAGGGACAAACCTGGGTATTGGTGTCTATTACGGCTTTTTTTGTCATTTCTGCGGTTACTATTCCTGTAGGGACAGCAATTATTCCGTAACCTAAAATCATAATCATAGAGGCAATGAGTTGCCCTAAGGGAGTTTGTGGTGCGATATCTCCATAACCCACAGTAGTCAGCGTAACAATACACCAATAAATACTTATAGGTATACTGGTAAAACCACTCGAATCGCTCTCAACGAAGTACATCAAACTTCCAAAAATGACACATAAAATGAGCACACTAAAAATAAAAACAAAAATTTTTGATCTGCTTGCTTTTAATGCTCTAAGCAGGTTGTTGGATGCGCCGATGTAGGGGGTTAACTTTAAAATTCGAAAGACCCTTAATAAGCGCAGTGCTTTTAATGCTATAAGACTGTTTGTGCCTACAAAAAGTAAAGACAAATAATTGGGTAAAACTGAAATTAAGTCTATAATACCGTAAAAACTAAAAACATAAGTCCAGGGCTTTTTAACGGTGATTATTCTAAAGAGGTACTCTATAGAAAACAAAACAGTAAAAATCCACTCTGCAATCTCTAATTGATTGTGATAATGCAGATCTATGGGAGCAACACTTTCTAGAGCAACGCAAAGCACACTTAGAAGTATGACACACATCAAAAGAATGTCAAACAACTTCCCAGCCGGAGTGTCTGCTTCGTATATGATTGTGTGTAAGCGGTGTTGCCATTTTTTCATATAAAGAGTGTAGGAGACGTTGATTTAGGTTTTACTTTAACATTGTAAAGGTATTAACTTCAAGTATTTTTTTCTGAAAATAAAACTATTAATTAATTTTTTAGCATCGGGGTTATCTTGAATGGGGATTAATCTCGATTGTATTTGCTTTTTAGATTTAATTTGGTGATTGAGTTCAAAATATCCATACCCTACAAAATGTCCATTTGCTACATAAACGAACGATTTTTCTCCGTTTTTTCTTCCTTTTTCAATCAAAAGAAAGTCAGGGTATGGATAGGCAATGGATTCAATTAAAGCATCCACTTTTTTGCCATATACTTCAGGAGTTTCTACTCCAATACAAGCTCCTTCACATTTCCCTATAGATTGATTAAAACAGGCTTTTTCAGATTTTATAAGACTGGTTTTGTGTATGCAGATACCAAATTGATCCATCCATCTAAATACGGCTGCTTTAGCCGCTTTTTTATTTTTATAGACAGTAAGGTAGTTGTGCTCTTTTTTTATTTGTTCTAGAATCAGTTTTGGATAAGGCTCCTGATAATCTATTCGAACACCCATAGGAAACATTCTAAATTTCAACGAGTGATTATAGTAAGGGGCTACAGCTTTAATTTCGTTTTGTTCTTTGAGTAGTGTAACAAGTTCACCTCCAGTCAAAGAATAGGTAATTTCAGCAACTTCATTTTGTAAAGTGATTGCCTTTTTTTGTTTTCCCGTGAGGTGACTCAATACCCTTTTTTTTATGTTGTTACTCTTGCCGATATAAATAATTTCACGTTTTTGATTGTGAAAATAATAGACCCCCATTTCAGAGGGAAGGTTGTCAATTATATTTAAAAATCGTGAGGGTGCTTTGTTGGGCTCTAAAGACAGAATGTGTTCTTTGATGATTTGTTTTTTTGAATCCTTTTCAAGCAAAAGCTCGAAAAGTTTAAGTGTTGCCATTGCATCGCTATTTGCCCTGTGCTGATTAGAAAAAGGAATACCTAGATTTCGAACCAATTTACCTAAAGAAAATGCAGTTTGTTCGGGAAGTAATACTTGGGATAAGTTTACTGTGCAAATTGTCTTGCGTTCAAACGAAAAACCCAGTCTTCTGAACTCTGTTTGTAAAACACGATAATCAAAAGCCGCGTTATGAGCAACAAGTACGCAGTCTTCGGTTATTTCTACAATGCGTTTGGCAACTTCAAAAAATTTTGGAGCATTCTGTAGCATACTCGCGTTAATGCCAGTAAGTTTAACCACAAAGGGTTGGATGTCTTTTTGTGGATTAATTAGGCTGCAGAATTGGTCTATTACTTGAATGCCGTCGTAGCGATAGATAGCAATTTCGGTAATTCCCTCTTCATCATAATTACCTCCTGTTGTTTCAATATCCAGAATGGCATACATACTCAATAGTTACGTTGCCCAAAAATTTTACTCCCAACACGAATGTAGTTGGACCCTTCCTCAATTGCAATGAGATAGTCACCGCTCATGCCCATAGAAAGGACTTCAAATTCTTTGTACTTTTTAAAAAGTGATGCCAACTCTTTGAATTCAGTTCTAATTTGAGTTTGGTTCGTGGTAAAGCTGGCCATACCCATTAGACCTTTTATAGCAACATTAGGCATTGTTTTTGAGGCGTTTAAAAGCTCTTCTAATGCAGAGGGTGAAATGCCAAACTTGGTTTCTTCCTCAGCAATACGAATTTGAATGAGGCAGTTTATTGTCCTTTTGTTTTTTAAGGCTTGTTTTTGAATTTCTTTTAAGAGCTTTAAACTATCCACTGCATGAATTGTGTGGACGAAGAGGGCCATGTATTTTACCTTATTTGTTTGAACATGTCCAATCATATGCCAGTTGATGTCTTTTGGTAGTTGCTCCCACTTAGAGACCATTTCTTGTATTTTATTTTCTCCAAAAATTCGCTGCCCCGCTTTATAGGCTTCCATCAAGTCACTAACAGGCTTAGTTTTAGACACAGCAATCAGTTTGACGTGCTGCGGTAGACTTGCTTTTAGTTTGATAAGGTTTTCTTTTACACCCATTAGTTACAAAAGTACATCATAGTGGTCGAATGAGAGGGTATATTTTTATTTTATCCTATAAAAAAAGGCTTCCAAGTTGGAAGCCTTTAAAATATTTTAAACAAAGGTTTATTGAGCAGCGCTCATTCCTTTTTCAATTAGATCATAGAATTGGTCTAATTTAGGAAGTACAACGATACGCGTTCTTCTGTTCTTTGCTCGATTAGCTGCTGTGTCATTGTCTGCTACGGGAAGATAGTAGCTTCTACCAGCGGCTGTCATTCGCGATGGGTTCACTCCAAAATCGTTTTCAAGAATACGTACTACAGCGGTAGCACGTTTAACAGAAAGTTCCCAATTGTCTTGAACACCAGATATTTTAATCGGCACATTGTCGGTGTGACCCTCGACCATAAATTCAAGTTCTGGTTTGTCGTTAACAACTTTAGCAACTTTTCCAAGCACTTCTTTAGCGCGTTGAGTCACAGTATAACTTCCGCTTCTGAATAACAATTTATCAGAAATCGAAACGTAGACTACACCTTTGTCAACATTGATTTCGATGTCTTCGTCACTCATGTTCCCCAACACACCTTTGAGGCTAGTGACTAGTGCAAGAGTTACAGAGTCTTTCTTTGTAACTGCATCTTGCATACGTTGGATGCGGATGTCTTTTTCTTTCATGCTTTCAAGAGACATCTCTAGGTTTTCCGCTCCTTTTTTAGAAAGCGTTGTAAGGTTACCTATATTGTTAATAAGATCTTGATTGTTAGCTCTTAAGAAATTATTTTGTTCAGTAAGAGTAGCAAGTTGTGCAAGTGCTGCTTCTTTTTCTTCACTACAACTGTTTAATTTTACAGTGGCTGAATCTAAGAGGCTTTTAGTGTTTTGTTGTAATTCTTCTAAGTCTGAAAATTTCTTTTGAGATACACAGGAAGACAATAAAATTCCTGATACTATTAAAGCGGCTGCTTTTTTCATAATAAATTTGATTAAATTTTTTAGTTATACAAATTAAATGATTTTATTTTAAATTTTTTGTTCTAATTGTCCGAAAAATCTAATTTTTCTTACAAAATAATCCATTAAAATTGATTTCCTAAAGTAGTAAATACCCTTTTTTGATGGGTTTTTATTTTTCAAAATCATTTTTTGATAAGATCTGTAAAATGCAAAATGAGCTTTTATCAGGGCGAAAGTATTAGAAAATTGAAGTTTTAAAAGGTAGTTCATGCCTATGAGTCCATCCAAAAGAAGTCTTAAAAACAAGATGTTTAGGCGTTGTTGATCTGGGGTATTTTTTGCAAGCAAATACAGGGAGTTTCTGTGATTTAAAAATATTTTTTTACTCGAAGGAGCTAGTGTCCCTCCTCCAATGTGGTATACTTTGGATTGTCCTACAGAGCAAACTCGATAATTCAAATGATGTGCCCTCCAGCATAGGTCAATCTCTTCTTGATGCGCAAAAAAGTCTGCATCAAAACCCTCCAATTTCCAAAATACTTCGTTGCGAATTAAAAAGCAGGCACCACTCGCCCAAAAAACGTCAGCTATAGCATCGTATTGGCCATTGTCTTTCTCTAAAGTATTTACTATTCTACCCCTGCAAAAAGGGATGCCAAAACGATCTATGTATCCACCTGCTGCTCCCGCATATTCAAAGTAGTTTTTTTTGTTATAATCTAGGATGTGAGGCTGTATGATAGCTATTTGTTCCTCTTTATCAAACAAATTAATTAAAGGAAGTAGCCAATTTTTTGGAACCCATAAATCTGTATTTAAAAGGGCGTAATAGGAATGTTTTACCTCTTTTAGCCCCTTATTGTAGCCGCCAGCATATCCGTAATTTTGATCGAGCTCAATGCATTGAAGTTGGGGAAATTTTGATTTGAACCAGCTCACAGATGCATCAGTTGAGCCATTGTCAATCAGGACCACATCTGCTTGTGGACTATTTGACACCAAGATCTTTATGAATTTTTGTAGAAATACAATTCCATTGTAGTTCAGCACAACAACTGCTGTAGACTTCATGATTTTTTGGTGTAGTTGGGTAATGATTCGATGAATGAAATACTTTTTTGTTCTCCATTCATCTTACAAAAATAATGATTCAAACCGTTGCTCATCATTAGGTATGGGCAATTTAATTCCAAATTATACCGCATGGTCTGATCTAAGGTGTGTTGATTGATAACTACAGAAGCTGCTTTACACTCGACTAAAATAAAAGGCTTTAATTGGGCATCAGTAACAACAATATCAAATCTTTTTTTTGTTCCATAAAGCTGGAACTCCTTTTCTACTCTCATCCATGAGGCAGGGTAGCCTTTGGTTTCGATTAAATAGCTTACACAATGTACCCTTACCCATTCCTCTGGTGTGCAATGAATCCATTTTTTACGAATTCTATCAAAGATAAAGGGTTTATTTTCCCTATTTTTGAGCAACAAGTTATAGTTGGGAAAATTGAGTTTCTCCATACTGTAAAAGTGCAATAAATTTTTAAAATGCAAGCGTATACTACGCTACTTTCCAAAATTCAAAAGGGTCAATATGCACCCTTTTATTTGCTATCAGGAACCGAACCTTTTTTTATTGATTCTATTAGTACTGTTCTGACACAGCAATTGATTGATGAAACCTCAAAAGACTTTGATTTTGTTCAATTTTACGGAAAGGAAGCACTTGCTTCTGAGATTATTGAAACGGCAAAAAGGTTTCCTATGTTATCCGACTACAACGTGATACTTATTAAGGAAGCTCAATTTATGAATTTTTCTGAATTTGATGTGCTTGCAGACTATGCTTCCCATCCAATGCATCAATCCATTGTTGTTTTTTGTTATAAAAACAAAGCATTTGACAAAAGGAAAAAGCTGTATAAGGCTGTAGAAAAAATAGGAGAGGTACTCACAGTAGCCTCCCTTTATGACAATCAATTGGTTCCATGGATACGAGAGCAAGCCAAAAGGAAAAAACTGGATATCTCTCCTGTTGCTTTAGAGCTCATGGCAAATGCCATAGGGGCTAATTTGAGTACCTTGGAAAGCGAATTGAATAAACTAAAAGTAGTTGTTGCAGAAGGAGAAAAAGTAACGCAAGAGCATATCGAAAAGCACATTGGTATTAGCAAGTCATATAATACTTTTGAGCTTCAGAAAGCGATTGGTTTGGGACAATTTTCCAAAGCCTATCAAATCATTCAATATTTCAATCAAAACCCGAAGGAGCATCCAATTGTGCTAACGCTTGCTACTTTGCATACCTATTTTCAAAAACTGTTACTACTGAAAGGAGTGGGAAGTGATCCAAAACACATTGGAATCAGTCCTTTTTTTATCAAAGAATATGAGGCTGCAGCCCAACGTTTCAGTATGAGACAACTTACAAAAGCAATGGAATTCATTCTTGAGGCTGACCTAAAAAGCAAAGGGATTAACGCCGGGGCTAAAGGTCCTAAAGAGCTTATGGAGGAGCTTCTGCTGAAGTTATTTACCCTTTAAAAGAAAGGGTTACAGGGGAAAGTCTTTTGGGTTAGATTCGTGCATAATTTCATAAACAGCTTCGAAAATATCATCTTCTGAAGGTTTAGAAAAATAATCACCATCTCCTCCATATGCGGGACGATGAGCTTTTGCGGAAAGTAATTTAGGACTGCTATCTAAAAGATGAAAAACATCTTGTTTTTCTAATAATTGCTGAAGAATGTATGAGGAGGCACCTCCAGGAACATCTTCATCAACAATAAGTAAACGGTTGGTTTTTGCAACACTTTCTCTGATTTGTTTGCTCAGATCAAAAGGAATTAGACTTTGAAGATCAATAACCTCAATAGAGATGCCTTCTTGAAGCAATCGTTTTACAGTGCTTTCTACTATTCTAAGGGTAGAGCCATAAGAAACGACGGTCACGTCAGTACCCTGTTGTAAAACTTCTACTTTCCCAAGGGGAAGAGTAAATTCTCCAAGGTTTATCGGTAGTTTCTCTTTTAATCGATAGCCATTTAAAGATTCGATGACTATTGCAGGTTGGTCTATTTGGAGAAGTGTGTTGTAAAAACCAGCAGCTTGAGTCATATTTCTAGGAGTAAGAATGTGTATTCCTCTCAACAAATGTATCAAACCTCCCATTGGAGAACCCGAGTGCCAAATTCCCTCCAAGCGATGTCCTCTTGTGCGAATAATTAGTGGGGCATTTTGCTGACCAACAGTTCTGTAACTCATTGAAGCCAAATCGTCACTGAGTATCTGTAAGCAATACAGGATGTAGTCTAAGTATTGAATTTCAGCAATAGGGCGAAGTCCGCGTAGAGCCAAGCCAATGCCCTGACCAGCTATTGTTGCTTCTCGTATACCTGTGTCTGCAATACGAACAGCTCCAAATTTTTTTTGTAGCCCTTCCATTCCCTGATTTACATCGCCTATTTGACCAACGTCTTCACCAAACATGAGAAGGTTGTCATACTTTTTGAACAGTGCCTCAAAGTTGTCTCTAATAATGATTCTACCATCTACAGGTACTGTATCATCGCTATAAATTGCAGGGGTGCTTTCAAATTGAATGAGGTCTTCTTTAGAAGTATTGTAAAGTTTAGAAGATACTTTTTCAAAAACACTTTTTTGAAGTTTATCAAACCATTGCTTGTATGGTTCAGTTTTGTTTTGAGGGTGTTTTGCGAGTAACAGGTTAAATTTACGCCCAGCAGAAATCAAGTCTTTATACCCAAGTTCTTCTATTTGATCTAGTTGAGAAAAAATTAATTGTACCTGAGGTTCATTGTGTGTTTGTTTTTTTAAAAGAGATTTAAAACTAAAGAGGGTCTGTTTTTCTTTTAAAATTGGACTTTGGTATGCATTCCAGGCTTCACGACGTTTGACTCTAACCTCGCTTATAATTTCTTTTTCTATCGCTTCAAGTTCAGAATCAGTAGCAAGCCCCTCTGTCAAAATCCACTCCCGCATTTTCAGGTTACAATCGTATTCTTTTTCCCATTCCAATCGTGCTTTTGACTTATAGCGCTCATGAGAACCAGATGATGAATGTCCTAATGGCTGTGTGAGTTCAGTGACATGTACTAAAACAGGAACATGTTCTTTTCGTGCTAAACGGGAAGCGTGTTCATAAGTTTCTATAAGAGCAAGATAATCCCAACCTTTTACTGTAAGAATTTCAAAACCAGAATCACGGTCTGTTCTTTGAAACCCTTTAAGCGCTTCTGAGATGCTCTGTTTTGTTGTTTGCTCCTTATTCGACACAGAAATACCGTATTCATCGTCCCAAACACTTATTACCATCGGTACTTGAAGTACCCCTGCAGCATTGATCGTCTCAAAGAACATCCCTTCACTGGTACTGGCATTTCCAATGGTACCCCAAGCAATCTCATTTCCATTCTTGGAGAATTTTTGACTGTTCTTGATGTTGAGTTCTCTGTAAACCTTTGAGGCTTGGGCAAGACCAAGTAAACGCGGCATTTGAGAACCTGTTGGTGAGATGTCTCCGCTGTGATTCTTTTGCTCCATTAGGTTGTTCCATTCTCCACTCGGATTTCTACTGGGGGTAACAAAATGCCCCCCCATTTGCCTACCGCCCGACATGGGTTCACGGTTTAAATCTAAATCGGCGTAAAGTGCAGCAAAGATGTTTGATATAGACACCAATCCCTGTGCCATTAATAAAGTCTGATCCCGATAATAACCAGATCGGAAATCACCCTTTAAGAAAAAACGATTTAATGCTAATTGAGGAACTTCTTTCCCATCACCAAAAATTCCAAACTTCCCTTTGCCTGAGAAAACTTCTCGTCTCCCAAGTATGCTACATTCTCTACTAGTTACTGCAATTTTGTAGTCATTTATTACTTGTTCTTTAAAAGTTTCGAAAGAAATTTTTAGCTCCTCTTCTTGTTTATTGGCTTCCATATGACAGAGCAAAAATACGAAATTAAAGCGTTTGCAATAAACTCTACTTTTTCTTTAATTGAAATATATTAAAATATTGGTTTAAAACCACTTACGTGTAAATAAACTACTTAGAGTGCTGAGTCGTGGGTAGAAAATAAATCGGATTTTTGAAGCGTATCTGGATTGAGTTGGCTCAAAACCATTGGAAGAGTAAAGCGGAAAGTACAATTCAAAGTAATCTTGGACTAAATTTAATTTGATACCCGAATCAAAGTAGCCTACCATTTTTCGATTTCTGTTTTTAAGGACTCCCAAATCACCATAAAACTCAATCCATTTCCAGATGCCTATTGAGGCGTTTACTGATGTCATATAATTGTTTGAAGAAGATTCATTAAAAAAGGCTTTAAATCCTCCTTCAGCAGGAACAAACTGCTGGCTCCAAATACCCGATTCATCGGATCGACCTAGATAATCATAACGAAAAAGATAGTCAGGTGAGCGATTTAAATTAAAGTCAAAAAATTGTGTTTCTGTAGTATTATGCCAAAGGAACTTTCCTGCAAAAAAGCGTAAAGACAACTGGCGGCCACTGGGGAAAAGTTTGCGATAAATACTTGTGAAATAGACCTTTCCGAATTTATTAGATACTTCCATGTTTGAACTAGTTGAAAAAACATTTACAGCATCAGAATTGTTGTACCTGTAAAGGAATGCTAAAACACTATAGTCTGGACTTACTTCTATGTTTGGGTCTCGATCTCGAAAGACATTATACCAAGAAACGTTAAGGAATTGTCTTTTATTTGACCTTAAATCCATAGGTCTGAAATACATTGAGAAGGAAGGCTGGATAGAAGTATAACGTAAATTTGTGTTGTAGTGGTAGCTTTTTCCAGTCAAGAAAATTTGATTCAGATAGTTCGTACTCTTGTGATTTATGAATCGATATCTCGTTCTAAAAAACCCTACAAAATCATTTTCTTTAAAGGAGTATTGGGGATGTAAATCCAGTTCAAAGGGTTGATTTTTCACTCGAGTGTTATAAATTCGCATTCCTCCTGTAAAACCATCATAGACATTAAAATCTGAAATAGGGTGATAGAATAATTGATTGCGTTTCAGGTTTTCACTGTCCCCGTAAAAGGTTAGTTTTAAAGGTTTGAAGCCGTAAGGGGACTTAAAATAACTCCAATTATTATGCCTGTTTTTTTCCGGTAAATAGCGATTTGAATTCAGAGCAACAAAATCAAAATCTTTTCTTTCGATCTTAATTATGGTATCTTTTCCTTTGTGAAACATCCATTTTTCGTGAATTATGGAGTCATTTTTTACCAAATCTAATTTATATGGAACCGCTTTGTTGTTTTTCTCACTAACCGTTACAAAAAGTGATTTTTTATCTTTAATAACATTCTTTATGTGGAGATCGAAGGCTTCCCTGTCTGCGAGGTAATTGTTGAAAAACCAGTCCAGTGGTTTATCCGTTTTACTTTTCAGAACTTCTTTAAGAGTTTTTCTTCCCCCAGTTTTGGTAAATTCTAGTATGCTGTTGGGTAAGATGTTTTCACCCAAGTATTGATCCATGTAGTACAAACCTGATCCTACATGATAGGGAGAGGTATAAAGTTCATTGGATTTGGTTAACTTTTCCCTTCCCAAGGTGTCGGATTGTTGATTGTTGGCATGCTCACCAAACTCATAAATAAAGGGAAAGCTTTCATTAAAACCAATATGTGCAGCACTGTAATTTTTAAAAGGACGCAAGCCGACTATCTTGAAATCCTTTAAAGCGCCCAGAAATTTACTGTCTGGGTAGTACGCTTCTACGTATTTCATCATTAAATAGGTTTGAATTCCTCCTGGAATCCAATGTTCTTTTCTTTTATCAATTTCAAGTAGTTCGTGAAGATAGCTTGCCAAAAAAGCTTTGATAAATTTGGTTTCATAAATAAATTCTTCACTAAAAGGTTTTAGAAAAGAAAGTGCTTCGGTAATACCAACAATTGGATTTTTAGCATAGTCCTTTTTTAAGACCAAAAGCTTGCGATGCTCAAGAGGATTCAGAAAACCAGAAGTAAAACGATAAATTTGATCTAAAGATTTTTCGACATTTATTGTGGAGTTTTTACTTGGAAGTATATCCGTTACGATAGTAAAATGATTTCCTATAGAAATTTCTTGGAAATCATCTTCCTTTTCTGAAAACACGAATTCTGCACTTGAAAGGTTTTGAGCGCTCCATTGACTAATAACCCGTTGCTGCTCTTGCGAAAACAAAGAAGTGTTTTGAGTCAAATTACTTGTCAAGGTATAATTATTGGGATAACTCCAGCTAATCTTAAACTTTGATGGTATGTGACTATTGTCTCTTAAGCCTAAGTTACTTTGAAGGATCCATTGGTTGTTTCTTAGGGGAGCTAGAGTAATAAAGAAATCTCTAAAAAAGACCGTGTTGTTTGAACTTACTCCATAGCCTGTAAACCTGTCGTCTGGTAATTGAAGAAGGTATTTTAGGTCCAATTGAATGCTTTCTCCCTTTTCAAGGGGCTTATTTAACTCAATTTTAATCAAATCCAGCTGCTCTACAACTCGAGACCAGTCCAAAGATTCTCCTAAACTAGAAAGGCTTTTTAAGGAGGTGTACCCCAACTTACTTTTAGCACTAAAATAAAAACTGCGATTAAATTGATTTGCAAGGTGTTTGACCAAAGGCGACTCTGTTCCTTCATAGGAATTTGCCCAATCGTTGAGATAGATTTTATCTATTGGAATTTCAGAGTTGTTTTTAAAAACAATAGTTTGAGAAACCGTAACCGTTTTGTAATTATTATCAAGATCAGCTTGAATAGTATACTGTGTTTGACCATAACTTGTATTGTATGTAGCGAATAAATACAAAAAACCAAATAAGAAAATTGAGAAATTATATCGCATTTAAAAGTTGGGCTTATAGTTGTCTTTAACATAGAATTCGTTCAGACATTCCATTACTTCTTCTACAGTATCTACGACTTTAAATAATTTTAAGTCTTCTGGACTGATGTTTTTTTCTTTCAGAAGAGTCTCTTTGATCCACTCTACAAGCCCTTTCCAGTAATCTCTTCCCACAAGAATAATGGGGAATTTAATTACTTTTTCTGTTTGAGTTAGGGTAAGGGCTTCAAAGAGCTCATCCAAGGTGCCAACACCACCCGGCATTACTACAAATCCTTGAGCATACTTTACAAACATTACTTTACGCACAAAAAAATACTGAAAATCGATTAGCTTATCTTGATCTATATAAGGATTGCTGTGCTGTTCCATGGGTAAACTGATGTTTAAACCAACAGACACACCCTTGGCTTCTTGAGCTCCTTTATTGGCAGCTTCCATAATTCCTGGCCCGCCACCACTTATGATTCCATAACCAGACTGAGCAATTGCTTTGGCAATTGCTACTGTAAGTTGATAGGTAGGATGCTCTCTCGGAGTTCTTGCTGAGCCAAAAATTGAAATACAAGGGCCTATAGCGCTTAGTTTTTCATACCCAGTCACAAATTCACTCATTATTTTAAAAAGTGCCCATGAATCGTTTGTTTTGATCTCGTTCCAATTTTTCATGCTGCTTGTTTGATTAATTTTGAGGGATTAGGTTTTCTTCGAATTCCTTCGCTAAAAAACGAGCGGTGTGACTTTCAGAGTTTTTGATTAAATTTTCGGGTGTTCCTTCGAAAACCAATTCACCACCGTTTCTTCCTCCTTCTGGGCCCAGATCAATGATATAATCTACTTGTTTGATAACATCTAAGTTGTGCTCTATAATCAAAACCGTATTCCCTTTGTCTACCAAAATATTCAATACTCCTAATAGTACTCGTATATCTTCAAAATGAAGTCCAGTTGTTGGTTCGTCTAAGATATAAAAAGTTTTACCTGTATCTTTTTTGGACAGTTCCGAAGCTAATTTAATACGCTGTGCTTCGCCTCCAGAAAGAGTAGTGGAGGATTGGCCGAGACTTATATATCCTAAGCCCACATCTTGTATTGTCTTTAACTTTCTATGAATTTTAGGGATGGGTTCAAAAAATCGACAGGCTTCGTTGATGGACATATTGAGTACATCGGAGATGGATTTTCCTTTGTATCTAATTTCTAATGTTTCTCGATTAAAACGTTTTCCTTGGCAGCTTTCACATTCCACAAAAACATCGGGCAAGAAGTTCATTTCAATAACTTTCATTCCACCTCCCTGACAGGTCTCACAACGACCTCCTACAACATTGAAACTAAACCTTCCGGGCTTGTATCCTCTTATTTGTGCTTCTGGCGTTTGAGTAAACAAGGCTCTTATTTCACTAAAAACCCCACAATAGGTCGCAGGATTACTTCTTGGGGTTCTGCCTATTGGGCTTTGATTGATATCAACCACTTTATCTATATGCTTCAGTCCTTTTATGCTTTCATATGGTAAAGGGACTTGTACCCCTTTGTAAACGTGATTGTTTAAGATGGGATAAAGTGTTTCGTTGATAAGGGTTGACTTTCCACTACCTGAAACTCCAGTAACCCCAATCATTACACCTAATGGAAGTGCAATAGAAACTTCTTTAAGGTTGTTGCCCGTACAGCCCGTTAGTTCAATTTTTTTTCCTGAACCTTTTCGCCTTTTTTCAGGGAGCAGGATTTGAAGTCTTCCGTTTAAGTAGTTTGCAGTAAGTGTATCTTCTTTAAGAATTTCAGTGGGTGTTCCTTGTGAAAGTACCTGTCCACCGTTTTTACCAGCACGAGGCCCCATGTCTATTAAATGATCTGCTCGCAACATCATGTCCTTGTCGTGTTCTACTACGATTACTGAGTTTCCAATATCGCGAAGTGCAAGAAGTGAATGGATCAATTTATCGTTGTCTCTTTGATGAAGTCCAATACTAGGTTCATCAAGTATGTAGAGCACTCCTACCAATTGAGAACCAATTTGTGTCGCCAAACGAATACGTTGCGCTTCGCCTCCAGAAAGCGATTTGGAGGAGCGATTTAGTTGAAGGTAATCCAGGCCAACATCGAGGAGAAACTGCAAGCGTACCTTAATTTCTTTTACTATTTCAGAGGCAATTTTAACTTCATTTTCGTTCAGTTGAAGAGGAAGTTCCTGGATCCATGAATATAAATCTTTTAAATCCATAGAAACAAGATCTGCGAGTGTCTTTTCATAGATTTTAAAGTGTAGGGCTTCTTTTCTCAGACGGGAACCATTACAAGTGGAACAGGTATAACTGTCCATAAAATCTGCTGCCCACCGCTTCATATTTGCCGTAGCGGCTTCTTCGTAGGTTTTTTTTATGTAATTTTCAAAACCTTCAAAATCGATTTTGTAAGTACGAGTTATACCAAGTGTTTTTGAAGGAATTTCGAACTTTTCTTCACTTCCTCTCAACAAAACGTCCATAGCTTTATCTGGAATAGTGCTGATGGGGTCCTGTAAACTGAATTTATAACATGTGGCTATGGTTTCGATCTGTTTGTAGGTCCAGTTGTTTTTTTTAGTGCCTAATGGAACCAATCCTCCTTGGGAAATCGATAACGAATCGTCTGGAATTAGCTTCTGGATATTTAATTTATGTTGTACTCCTAGCCCTTTACAATCGGGACACATTCCTTTTGGAGAATTGAAAGAAAAAGTATTGGGTTCTGGTGCAGGATAAGAAATTCCAGAAGAGGGACACATCAGGTTTCTGCTGAAATATCGAGCAGATGCATCATCCAAGTCGTAGACCATCAGTGCGTCTTGTCCATAATGTAGTGCAGTGGCCATTGAGTCTTCTAGGCGTTTTAAAAAGGGCGCATCTTGTTTAACCGTAAACCGGTCAATAACCAGTTCTATATCATGTGTTTTATATCGGTCTAGCTTCATTCCAGGGGTCAAATCTGTGATCATCTGATCCACGCGAACTTTTGAAAAACCTTGACGTGATAGCGAATCAAAAAGTTCTCGATAGTGACCCTTGCGGGATTTTATAATGGGTGCAAGTAGGCTTATCTTTTTATTTTTATAGTCTTTGCAAATGAGTTTCAGAATTTGAGCATCGGTGTAATGCACCATTTTTTCTTGAGTAAGGTAACTGTATGCAGTTCCTACTCTTGCAAATAAAAGTCTGAAATAGTCATACAATTCGGTAATTGTTCCTACCGTAGATCGTGGACTTTTAGAAGTGGTTTTTTGTTCGATAGCAATAACGGGGGAGAGGCCGTCAATTTTATCAACATCTGGTCGTTCCATGGATCCTAAAAATTGTCTAACGTATGCAGAAAATGTTTCCATGTAGCGCCTTTGCCCTTCGGCATAGAGCGTGTCAAATGCTAAAGATGATTTTCCACTACCAGACAGCCCAGTAATGACAACCAATTGATCTCTTGGGATTTGTAGATCAATATTTTTTAAATTGTGAACACGAGCTCCTTCAATGTGTATTGAATTCGAATTTTTTTTCATAGCATGAGCTCACAAAAATAGGACATTATAAGGATTCTGTGGTATTTTTCTGTATTAATAAAGATGCACGGCGGTATCATCTCCTCTTGGATCAGCTCCTGTTGTGAGGATGCCAGTATCAGAAACTTGAATCGCATCTACACGCCCAATTATTCTACTATATTCCTCTTTTATGTCATATGCTTTTTCTTGTAGCGATTTGATAAGCGAGTCGTCAAATAGACCTGGCTCAAAAACGACTACATCTGGGAGCCACTGATGATGAAATCGTGGCGCAGCAACAGCACTTTGGACATCCATATCAAACTCATAAACATTTAGTATGGTTTGTAATACGGAAGTAATAATGGTTGAACCCCCTGGGGTGCCAACAACCATTGCAAGCTTACCCTTTTTTTCTACTATTGTTGGGGTCATGGCACTGAGCATTCTTTTTTGTGGAGCTATGGCATTGGCTTTTCCGCCGATTAAACCAAACATATTGGGTACTCCAGGCTTACTGCTGAAATCGTCCATTTCATTGTTAAGAAAATATCCCCCTTTTTCAACGAAAACTTTTGATCCGTAACTCCCGTTCAGGGTGGTAGTTACTGCTATTGCATTTCCTTGAGGATCAACAATAGAGTAGTGGGTGGTTTCTTCACTCTCTTCCCATTGCACTGTTCCTGGAGCGATTTCAGAAGATTTAGTAGCCCTTTCAAAAGTAAAAGAGCGCATTCTTTTAGAAAGGTAATCGCTGTCAAGCAAGCTGTCTTTAGGAATATTGACAAAGTCCGGGTCTCCTAAATACAAACTCCGATCCGCATAAGAACGACGCTCAGCTTCTACAATAACTTGCATGGCTTGCAAAGAGTTGTGCTCGTATTGACCTACATCATATGGTTCTATCATTTTCATGATTTGCCCTAGACAAATTCCACCACTGGAAGGGGGTCCCATTGCGTACAGCGATAGATCTTTGTATTTAAAATGAATGGGGTCTCTCCATACGGGTTGGTAAGCTAGAAGATCTTCATGAGTAATAATACCCCCGGTTTCCTGTACACGTGCTACCAAGTCGTCAGCAACAGGCCCTTCATAAAAACCCGCTTTACCGTATTTTGCTATTCGCTCTAAGGTTTCTGCTAGCGCCAGGTTTTGTACTCGATCACCAGCTTCAAAATCTTGAGCATAAAATGTTTCTGGACCGTTAACAGCAATAAAATCTTCTTTTTTTCCTTTAAAACTTTGTGCTTGTTTTGGTGTGACAATGTAGCCCTTTCTCGCTAAGTCTATTGCAGGTTGTACGAGTGTTTCCCAAGGTAAAGTCCCAAATTTTTCATGCAGGGCAACCAGGCCAGCTACTGTTCCAGGCACTCCTACTGCCAAGCCTCCTAAAGTACTTTTATTTGGAATTACATTGCCTTCTGTGTCAAGGTACATATCTGCAAATGCTCCCAAAGGGGCTTTTTCACGGTAATCCAAACTACCAATTTCTTCCTGATTTGTTCTAAAGACCGCAAAACCTCCGCCAGAAATATTACCTGCGTTGGGATAACATACGGTAAGTGCTAAATCAGTTGCAATCATGGCGTCAAAGGCTGTACCTCCTTGTTTCATAATAGCTACACCAATTGCCGAGGCTTCTTCTCGTGCACTTACCACAGCACCTTTAATAGGTTTGGGTTTGCTGCATCCTAGAATCAATAAAGCGATGCTGAATAAAACAAAACGAATTTTATTAAATGTAGTTGTTCTCATGCTAATTTGTTTTTTGTAAAAGAGATTAATTCTGTCATGAATTCAAAAAAACGACCCTCAAAATAAGGATATTTTTGGAGTAAATCTGTAGTGGCGGTAGCCAAATTTGATGGAAATTTTGTGCGTTGTTCCATTTGACTTAATATTTTGTGAAGACCTTCCACGGTTTGGTACTCCTCGAACCAATTGTACCGGATTAGTGCAGTGATAAATTTTTGTACCGAATCGGAAAATTGAGCGGATTCTACTTCCAGTTCGCCATAAAAATCTGCTGTGAATTCAGTTAAGGGAGCAGGATGGTAGTGTTTCCAGTGTACAGCCAGAAAATGATCGAAATACATATCGACTAGCACCCGACTGTAATGACGGTAATTGGGAAACAGTTCACGGACACACTCCTTGAAAATTTGGTGATTGTCGGTAAACTCATCAATCTCTCGATGCAAATAAACCCCTTTTTGAATATCTGGAGGCAACTTTTTCACCTGATTTCCTTTAATCCGATCTGCAATCAAATTTCCAATAGCAAGGGAAGTATTGTTGCCGGATAAAAAGACATGAGCTAAAAAATTCATCCTGCTAAAGTAAGTAATTGCCGTTCATTTCAGATTCCATGATTTTCAAATTACAGATAAATTATATTGTTATGAACAAATTATAATGTTACTTTTTGCCTGTTAATAGTTGATAGATATTCCGACTGTTTTTTTTATAATCCCTTAACTTGCGATAAATTAATTTGAATTGAAATGACCCTAATAAAATCGATTTCTGGAATAAGAGGAACCCTAGGAGGTATTCCAAACGAAAATCTTACCCCTTTAGATGTTGTGCGTTTTACTTCAGCTTATGCCCAATGGTTACAGAATCAAAATAAAGGTTCATTGACGGTTGTGACAGGACGTGATGCTCGAATTTCTGGTCCCATGGTACACAGTTTAGTGAACCAGACCTTAGTGGGGATGGGAATAAATGTTGTTGATTTGGGATTGTCTACAACCCCAACAGTTGCCGTTGCTGTGCCTCTAGAAAAAGCACAAGGGGGAATAATTCTAACTGCAAGTCACAACCCCAAACAATGGAATGCTTTAAAACTTTTGAATGGAGAAGGGGAGTTTATCAATGCTGAGGCGGGATCCACCATATTGGAGTTTGCAAAAGAAGAGTCTTTCCAATACGCAGCTGTTGAAAACCTGGGTGTGATTCAACTAAAGGACGATTACATAGACAGACATATCGATGCGGTATTGGCTCTTGAAACAGTTAAGACAACTGAAATCAAAAAATCAAAATTCACTATTGTGGTTGATGGAGTTAACTCTTCTGGAGGGATTGCAATACCAAAACTTTTAGATAAATTACAACTCACAACTGTGAAAATACATTGCACCCCAAATGGGGTCTTTCCACACAACCCTGAACCATTGAAAGCGCATTTAGGCGACCTGTGTCAAGCGGTGATTGATCAGCAAGCCGACTTGGGTATCGCTGTTGATCCCGATGTGGATCGCTTGGTTTTTGTGGATGAAAAAGGAGAGTTGTTTGGTGAGGAATACACACTCGTTGCCTGTGCAGACTATCTCCTTTCAAAAGAATCTGGTTCTACGGTATCCAATCTTTCCTCTACACGTGCGCTTGCAGATCTTACAGAAGCACTAGGAGGAACCTATACCGCGAGTGCTGTAGGAGAACTTAATGTAGTTACCGAGATGAAACGTGTAGGGGCTTTAATTGGAGGAGAAGGGAATGGGGGAGTGATTTATCCAGCTTTGCATTACGGTCGTGATGCCCTTGTCGGAGTTGCTTTGTTTTTATCTCTTTTAGTGGAACGCAAGCTTAAAGTTTCTGAATTGCGATTGCGTTATCCAGCGTATTTTATGAGTAAGAAAAAGATTACGCTTCAAAAGGGAATGGAGGTTGATGCACTTCTGAAACACATAAGCGAAGTTTACAAGAAAGAAAAAATATCAACAGTAGACGGTGTAAAAATTGATTTTCCAAAAGCCTGGGTGCATTTGAGAAAATCGAATACCGAACCCATTATTAGAATCTATACAGAGGCTAAAAGCGAATCTGCTGCAAGCATGCTTGCAGATCGATTTATTGAAGAGATCAAACAGATGCTTTAGCAAATTTAAATCGCTTGTGTGTCCAAAAATATTGGCTGGGATCTTCCTGGATTTGTGCCTCTAAGAACTCCGTAAAAATATCAGTAATTTCATTTTCCTTAGTTGCTTGAGGCTGATCGGCAATAGGGATGAATTCGACCTCGTAGTAGCCGCGTTTTACACGCTTGATTTTACCAAAAATAACAGGAATATTTAATTCTCTGGCCAAGCGTTCGGCCCCTGTATAGACAGGTACGTGAACTCCTAAAAAATCACGCCAGTACGTTAAGGGTTTGGGTCGTGGAGACTGGTCGCTAGCAAAACCATAAACGCCTAAAATTCTATTGATCTCATTTTCTTTAATTGTGGCTGCCGCTGTTTTCATCGAAATCATGTCTGCATCATGTCTGCTTCTAATTTTTTTAAGCAATCGATCAAAATAAGGATTGCTTAAAGGCCTGTATATACCTATGCCTCGATGGTCAATATGGTAGCCTAAGGACATCATCCATTCCCATGATGCATAGTGGCCACACATTAAAAAAACAGAACGCTTTTGACTTTCGTAATTCTGAAGTACTTCTATGTTTTTTACTTTAAAACGCAAAAGCATGTCATTTTTGCTCATTCCCATAGATTTAATCATTTCCAAAAACAAATCACATAAATGACTATAAAATCGTTTTTCGATTTGATCTAATTCTTTTTGTGTTTTATAGGGAAAAGCACGTTTTAAATTTGATCGTACGATTTCTTTTCTATAACCCATTAGACGATAAAGAACAAAACACACCCCATCTGAAAGTTTGTAAAATACCGGGAATGGCAAAAATGCAATTAGGTAAAGGAGTGGAAGAATGAAATAAAAAAGTAAAGCGTTCACTCGTTTTTTTTCAAAAGTACGGGTTTCCATTTTTTTTGTTAATAACTCTAGTTCCTTTCTAAGTCTCAAGCATTGAATTTGAAATAAAAAGAAAGTAATATTGTTATATATATAACAAAAAACATAAAAAATGTTAAAAATAAAAGAAATTCTAGTCTTGGGTATGGGTAAAGTAGGAAGCCTTGTAGGGGTTTTGCTAAGCGAACGCTTTAAAGTAACCGCTCTGGATAAAAAGGAACCACATTATGATTATACGCTTCCTTTTGAATGCCAACAAGGTGATGTGACGGATCTTGATTTTATGAAAAAAGAAATTGAAAAGTACGACGCTGTGGTTTCAGCACTTCCTTATTTTTTAAACAAAGCTATTGCCCAAATAGCGCATGATTCCCATGTGCATTATTTTGATTTAACGGAAGATGTCCCTACTACGAAGTATATTCAATCTTTAAGTAAGACCTCACAATCAGTTCTTGCTCCCCAATGTGGTTTAGCTCCGGGCCTTATTGGAATTATTGGGATGGATTTGACGAAGCATTTCGATCAGTTGCGCGATATTGAATTACGAGTGGGTGCCTTACCACGATATCCAAACGGGCAGTTGGCTTATTCTTTTACTTGGTCTCCTCATGGCGTTATCAATGAATACATTAATGATGCTGAAGCCATACACAACGGAAAAAAGAAGTTAGTACCTTCCCTAGAGGGCTTTGAATACATCAACATTGAGGGACAAGAATTTGAAGCATTTACAACTTCTGGAGGATTGGGAACTCTTTGCGATACTTTTGAGGGAAAGGTAGATACATTAAACTACAAAACCATTCGATATCCAGGTCATGGAAAGCTCATGCGATTTTTAATGTATGAACTTATTTTAAAGGAAGATAAGGAACAGTTGGAGCGTATTTTAAGTAATGCAAAGCCCCCTGTAGAGGATGATGTTGTTTACGTTTATGCTGTGGTAGAAGGATGGCAGAACAAGACATTGTCAAGAAAAGAATACTACAACGCATTTCATCCCAAAGCCATTGCAGGTAAAAAATGGAGGGCCATTTCCTGGACTACTGCAGCTTCACTCGTTGCAGTAATAGAAATGGTTGCTTCAGGGAGCTTGCCGCAAAAAGGCTTTTTAAAGCAGGAGGAAATTCCTTTTGAAAAATTCTTGGAAACTCCAACAGGAGCTTTATTTTTATAGCACAATCTAATCTCAACACCATGAAATTTGAAACTACTACCACAATGACTCAAATATTGGATGTTCTTTTCGAAGTATATGCCAATCGCGTACCCGATGTAAAGAAAATTACTGCCGCAATGGTTCAAAAAAAAATGGTGGCAAGTCAAAATGAGATTATCAACGACCACATTGCCTTTCGAACTATGGGTGTACCTCATTTAGGAATTACCTCTTTTGAGAAAATATTTTTAGCGCATGGGTATAAAAAAATGGATTTTTATCATTTTGAATCAAAAAAATTGGATGCGTATTGGTATGCGCCACCTACTCCAGATTTGCCAAGGATATTTATAAGTGAGCTGAAAGTTCCAACGCTATCAGAAACTGTTCAAAACATCATCTATTCTTATACAGATTCCCTTAGCGCTGATCCTGTAGACGCTTTGAATTTAAATGATGTTCAAGCAGTGTCGCGTTATTTTCAAACGCCTTTATGGGATTTACCCACACTAGAAGATTATGAAATACTTCTGAAGGAGAGTGAATATGCAGCCTGGGTGATTTTCAATCGTTATTATCTGAATCACTATACAATAAGCGTTCACGACCTACCCAAGCCCTACAATCGACTTGAAGATTTTAATCTTTTTTTAAAGAGTATCGGCATACGGTTAAATACTTCTGGAGGCGAAATTAAAACAAGTGCAGACAAACTGTTGCGACAAAGTAGTTCTGTTGCCAATGAAGTTGAAGCCCTTTTTGCAAAGAATAAAGCAAGAAAAATCGCTGGAAGTTATGTTGAGTTTGCGGAACGTGGTGTGCTGCCCGAATTCAATCAGTTCAAGCAGTCCGAAATAAAAAGAAATCACAGAAGAGAAGGATTTGAAACGTCTAATGCAGATCGAATTTTTGAAAGTACTTTTACTTCACAATTGAAAAAATAACATAATGGAGATTAAAAAAATTTTAAAAAATTTAGGAATAGAATTTCAACAGTACGCCTGTCATGCTGGAGGGAAGTGGATGGGTTCGGGCGAGTTGATTGAGTCTTACAGTCCTGTTGATGGTGCTCTTTTAGGAAAAGTGGTAAGCGCATCCGTCCAAGATTATGAATCGGTTATAGAAAGTGCAGAAAATGCTTTTTTATCTTTTAGAAAAATACCAGCACCCCAGAGAGGCGAGCTCGTTCGACAGTTTGGAAACAAGTTAAGAGAAAAAAAAGAAGAATTGGGTCAGTTGGTCTCTTGGGAAATGGGAAAATCCCTACAAGAGGGACTGGGTGAAGTGCAAGAGATGATTGATATTTGTGATTTTGCAGTAGGGCTTTCAAGACAATTACACGGAGTGACCATGACTTCTGAACGTCCCTCCCACAGATTGTACGAACAGTATCACCCCTTAGGGATTGTAGGGATCATCTCCGCATTTAATTTTCCAGTAGCGGTGTGGAGTTGGAATGTAGCTTTGGCATGGGTATGTGGGAATGTATGTGTATGGAAACCAAGTGAAAAAACACCCCTATGTAGCATTGCTTGCCAAAATTTGATCATTGAAGTTTTGAATAAGAACAAAATTCCAGAAGGAGTCTCTTGTGTTCTAAACGGAGGAGCTGAAGTAGGAAAATGGATGTCAGAAGACCATCGGATATCCTTACTTTCTGCAACAGGCTCAACGAAAATGGGAAAAGAAGTGGCACAACGTGTTGGCGCCCGATTGGGAAAAACACTTTTAGAATTAGGGGGTAATAATGCCATAATTGTTACACCCAATGCCGACATCGATACCGCTATACGAGCAGCTGTTTTTGGAGCTGTTGGAACCTGTGGCCAACGTTGTACCTCCACACGTAGATTGATCGTGCATCAATCCATTTTTTCTAAATTCACCACTTTGCTTAAAAAAGCTTACAAACAATTGCGTATCGGTACTCCTCTAGATCAAAACAATCACGTAGGTCCTCTTATTGATGCTGCAGCAGTAAAGAGTTACCAAGCTGCTTTGAATCAGGTAGAGAAGCAGGGCGGAAGATGGCTTGTGCCCGGAGGTGTTTTATCTGAAAAGACCTATGGAAGCAACTGTTATGTGCAACCTGCTGTGGCTCATATTGCACATGATGCACCCATAGTGCATCAAGAAACCTTTGCACCTATACTTTATGTAATGGAATATTCAGAATCTTTAGAAGAGGCCATTGCTATTCAGAATGAGGTAAAACAGGGTTTGTCATCGTCAATCATGTCTTTGAATATGAGAGAAACAGAAACTTTTTTATCCCATTGGGGGAGTGATTGTGGAATAGCTAATGTCAATATCGGTACTTCCGGTGCAGAAATAGGAGGAGCCTTTGGAGGAGAAAAAGAAACAGGAGGAGGTAGAGAAAGTGGCTCTGATGCTTGGAAGGCTTATATGAGAAGACAAACCAATACACTTAATTTTTCATCAGAATTACCTCTTGCACAGGGGATCGTATTTAATCTTTAATAAACGATGTTACAACAACTGCCAACCGTTGGAATCTTGCTTATTGTTGCTAATGTCATCACCAGCCTGAAAGGATTTAAGGACGATCTTTTTTTTGACCGGTTTAAATTTCAAATTGAACCCATCAAGAAAGGTGAATACCGCCGTTTTATAGGAGCGGGCTTTCTTCATGTGAACACCACACACTTGTTGTTTAATATGATAACATTTTACTTTTTTGTTTCCATAGTAGTAGATGCCATCGGTTCACTTTCGTTGTTGTTATTGTATTTCATAAGTCTTTTGATTGGTAATTTCTTCGCCTATGTGTTTCATTACAAACAACCATATTATACTGCAGTAGGAGCAAGTGGAGCTGTAACTGGGGTGTTGTTTAGTGCTTTATTGCTTTATCCAAATTTGGAATTAATGTTATTTTTTATTCCCATTCCCATACCGGGTTATCTTTTTGGAATAGGCTATCTTTTATATACGCTCTATGGAATGAAAGCTCAAAATGATTCCATTGGACATACGGCTCACTTTGGTGGTGCTGTAGGAGGAATTTTAGTGACGCTTTGTTTTGACTTTACAGTGGTATTCAACTCTCAATTGATGCTTGGAGTGCTTACACTAACAGTACTGGTGGTAGGTATTTTGTTGTACAGAGACAACTAACTTTTTTACATTTGGTTCAAGAGCGCTTCAACTTTATTATAGAGTTCAATTCCCCTTAAATTTTTTGCTATGATAACACCATTTTCATCAAGTAGAAAAGTGGCTGGAATAGCAGTTACCTTGTACAACTTAGCAATTGGATCATTCCAAAATTGTAGATTCGAAACATGACTCCATGTCAATCCGTCGTCTTCAATTGCCTTTATCCATTTATTCTTTTCTTTATCTAGAGATACACCAACGATCTTCAAGCCCTTACTTTTGTTTTTTTGATAGAGCTGAACCAAATTGGGGTTTTCTATACGACAGGGACGACACCAACTCGCCCAAAAATCTATAATTGTAATTTTTCCTAGGCTGTTTTTTAGAGCCAATGAATTTCCGTCAGGACTGGGACCTTCGAATTCTGGAGCCAATTGTCCTACTTCTGCCTCAGGAGCCTGTTCGACTTGCTGTTTGACAACTTTTCCAGATTTTGTGTTTTTAATACGATCAGAAAGTCCATTGTACAATGTTTTAGCCTCTTCGTTAGGGATTATTTTGTTGGCAATGAAACGTTCTAAGATTAAAATAGAAAGTAATGAATTAGGAGCTGCTTTTAAAAATTCCAATTCATAGTCTTGTATTTGAACACGGACCTCTTGGTATTGTTCTTGAAGATCTTGTGCGAGAAGGCTGTCCTTTAAGATTAAAGCTTGTTGTAAATCGTTTCCAATACCGTTAAGAGATTCTATATAAACCTTTGTTTCGGACTTATATCTCATAAAATCATCATTAGAAACCGTGCCAGTTGCCTTTGACAAGCCTATGCTATCCTTGTAAATTTCTAGAGATACGGTGCCGTTCTCAGCGATAAATGGAAAAGGTGTACCCTGACCTTCGATTTGAATAAAGTGAAATTCAGGTTCTAATATTTGCGTATTGAGTTCAAAGACACCCTTATCAATCTTGATTGTATCGAGTATTTTTGGTTGATTGTTATTATCGGCAACAATATGGTAAAGGATACTGTTGTCACTAAGGTCTGCACTACCTTTAATTTTTAAAGTGTTTGAATCGCTTTGACAACCGATAAGTGAAAGGGTTGTAACAGAAAGAAAAAGTAATATCCTAGACATAATAAATTGAATTTGTGCTAAATTAAACATTTGAAAGGAAATGGGAAACTTATGCTTAATTTAGCCTGTCAACTCTTACTAATTACCAGGAGAAAAAGGTGATACAATATTTAGAACAGTTAAAAAATGAACTGGAGGGAGGTTTAGAATGGGACCACCTGCATAAAGCACTTTATGCAACAGACGCTTCTGTTTACAAGATTTTGCCCTGTGCTGTGGCATTTCCTAAAAGCATCCAGGATCTTCAAAAACTAGTCCAATTTGCAGAAAAGCACAAAACCAGTCTCATTCCAAGGGCAGCTGGAACTTCTTTGGCAGGTCAATGTGTAGGGGAGGGGATTGTTGTGGACATCTCAAAGCATTTCACATCAATTATCGACTTCAACCGTGAAGAGAAAACCGTAACTGTACAGCCTGGAGTAAACCGGGATACGTTAAATCGATATCTCGCTCCAAAAGGGCTCTTTTTTGGTCCCAATACCTCTACCTCATCCTATTGCCTGCTTGGAGGAATGGTTGGAAATAATTCATCTGGAACAACTTCTATACGTTATGGTGTTACTCGAGATAAAGTCAAATCCCTTCAAGTAGTGCTTTCAGATGGCAGTCTGTGTCAAATTGAGGCTTGTTCTAATCAAGAGCTGAAAAAAAAGAGGGCCTTTGAGAATTTAGAAGGAAATATTTATCGTGAATTGATCGATAACCTCTCGATTGATAAAGTACGTGAAGACATCAAAAAAGACTTCCCTGATTCTAGTGTGCACAGAAGAAATACGGGTTATGCTGTGGATGAGCTTATTCAGATGAATCCCTTTGAAGAAAGCGGCGAATTGTTTAACCTTTGTAAGTTGCTTACTGGGAGTGAAGGCACATTAGCGTTTACGACCGCAATTACTTTAAGTTTAGATCCACTTCCTCCTAAAAATACGGTGCTACTAGCAATGCATTTTAATAGTATTTCTGAGGCAATGCATGCAGTAGTTCCCGTAATGAAACATCCGTTGTATACTTGTGAATTGTTGGATAAAACCATTCTAGACTGCACCAAAGATCATGCGGGTTACAAAAAGAATCGTTTTTTCCTAAAGGGTGACCCCAAGGCGATACTTTTGTTGGAACTACGAAACGACAGTCTAAAAAAACTAAAAGAAGAATTGGCTGCATTAGAAGAAGATATTTCTTTTGAGAATTTGGCTTATGCCGCAGTACCACTATGGGGAGAGGAAATTGAATTAGCAAATGAATTGCGACATGCTGGGTTGGGTTTGCTAGGCAATATGGTTGGGGATTATAAGGCAGTTGCTTGTATAGAAGATACTGCTGTTCCTCTGGATAAATTGGCAAATTATATTGAAGAATTTCAAGAGTTAATGAAGGGTTTTGGCCAAGAGGTTGTGTATTACGCACATGCTGGGGCTGGGGAATTGCATTTACGGCCGATACTCAATCTAAAAACACAGGAAGGTGTTCAGGATTTTAGAGAAATCACTTTTGCGGTCGCAAAGCTGGTAAAGAAATACAGAGGCTCTTTGAGCGGTGAGCACGGTGACGGCATTGTTCGATCTGAGTTTATTCCATTCGTATTAGGAGAGTCAAACTACAGTCTTTTTAAAAAAATTAAAACTCTTTTTGATCCACATAATATTTTTAATCCAGGTAAAATTGTGGACCCCTATCCTATGGATCAGAACCTGAGAACTTCAATTCAGTCGACTCCTGATTTTACAACAGCTTTTGACTTTTCTACAGAGCAGGGACTGCTCAGGGCTGCTGAAAAGTGTAACGGTGCTGGAAAATGTCGTTCGCTACAGCCTGAGGGGACGCTCTGTCCTAGTTACCGGGCTACACGTGAAGAAAAACACAATACAAGAGGAAGAGCTAATGTGCTTAGAGAAGTGCTCAGCAACAACCAACTTCCCAATGCTTTTGATAACAAAGCATTGAAAGAGGTCATGGATTTGTGTTTGAGTTGTAAAGCTTGTGCTACAGAATGTCCAAGCAGTGTTGATGTTGCTACTTTTAAAGCAGAGTTTTTGTATCAATACCACAAGTCTAAAGCACCCTCTTTACGAGACAAAATGTTTGCGTATTTTGGAAAATTAAATCAAGCGGCGCAACCTTTTAGAGGGATGCAAAATGCCTTATTTGCTGCGCCTGTATTTTCTGATATAATTAAAAAATGTTTGGGTATTGCTCCTGAAAGAAGTATTCCTAAACTTAAAAAGTCATTATATAAAACACTAAAAAACAATAATTTAAAGACATCTAATAAAAGTGTTTATTTATATTTAGACGAGTTTACAAATTATCTCGATACTGAACTAGGAAGAGATGCCCTTTACTTGTTAGAAGGTTTAGGCTATCAGGTGCAATTTTTACCACCCTCAGAAAGTGGGAGAACCTATATTTCCAAAGGATTTTTAAAACAAGCAAAAGCATGTGCTGATCACAATATAAATTTGTACTCATCTCTTATATCTGATGAAGTTCCTCTTTTAGGTATTGAACCTTCAGCAATCTATACTTTTATCGATGAGTATCCCAAGCTTGCAAGTGATCAAATCGCAGCAAAGGCTTTGGCATTAAATTGTGATACAGTTGAATCTTTTTTAGCAAATGAGATCAAATCTGGAAATTTACGTTCCGATCAGTTTCATGGTGAAACGAAAGAAATTAAAATTCATGCACATTGCTACCAAAAAGCCTTGGGCGACCCATCAGATAGTTTTTACCTACTTAATCTTCCAAAAAATTATACTGTACGTCTTCTCAATACCGGATGTTGTGGTATGGCGGGATCATTTGGATATGAAAAAGAACATTATGAGGTAAGCATGAAAGTCGGGGAGGAACGTCTTTTTAAAGCCCTACGGAAAACAGCTCCTCAGGTAGTGATTGCAGCAAATGGAACCAGTTGTAGGCATCAAATTTTTGACGGCACACAAAGGGAAAGTCATCATCCCATTACTTTGTTACGACACGCATTAAAGACAAACTGAGGGAGTATATCTGTTCCAGCGTTAAAAAAAAGACAACTCCAAAAGACTTTCTAAAGAGAAACTTTATCTTTGAAGCTAAATAGGAGGTATGTCAGGTAACAGTTTTGGTACACTTTTTAAACTCACTACTTTTGGTGAATCGCATGGTCCAGCTATTGGGGGAGTTATTGACGGTTGTCCAGCAGGTATCCCTTTAGATTTAGAGGCAATACAACGAGATTTAGATCGAAGAAAACCAGGTCAATCCGCTATTGTAACCCAGCGTAAGGAACCGGATGAAGTCACTTTTTTTTCAGGTTTATTTGATGGGAAAACGACAGGAACCCCAATAGGTTTTGCTATTCATAATACCAATCAAAAGTCAAATGACTATTCCCATATCAAAGACAGTTACCGCCCTTCTCATGCAGATTATGTCTATAATGAAAAATATGGCATTCGAGATTATCGCGGTGGGGGAAGGAGTTCAGCTCGTGAAACGGCTAGTCGTGTTGTAGCTGGAGCGATTGCAAAACAATTTTTAAATCCGGTTACCATCAATGCGTATGTCTCCGCTGTAGGTTCGCTGACTTTAAGCACACCGCCTTCAGAAGTTGATCTTTCTTTGATAGAGACCAATGCTGTAAGATGCCCTGATGTTGAAATGGCAAGTCAAATGGAGCAATTGATTAGACAAATCAGAAAAGAAGGAGATACAGTAGGGGGTGTTGTCAGTTGTGTGATTAAAAACGTCCCTGTGGGTCTTGGAGAGCCGGCCTTTGACAAACTTCATGCAGAATTAGGTAAAGCCATGCTTTCGATAAACGCAGTAAAAGGTTTTGAATACGGAAGTGGGTTTGAGGGTACGCGTATGAAAGGAAGTGAACACAACGATTTATTCAACACAGACGGGACAACTCAAACCAATCGCTCTGGAGGAATTCAAGGTGGAATTTCCAACGGAATGGATATTTATTTCAAGGTTGCTTTTAAGCCAGTTGCTACAATCATGCAATCACAAAAAACAATTAACACTAAAGGAGAAACTGTTGAAATGCATGGAAAAGGAAGGCATGATCCTTGCGTTGTCCCTAGAGCGGTGCCTATAGTAGAAGCTATGGTTGCATTAGTTTTAGCCGATTTTAGCCTTCGTAAACGGACGAACAAAATCTAAATTGATGAAACATTCCAGCGCTCCAGTAAAGGTGTTTTAGAATGTTCTTATTAAATATTAAAGTTTTAAATAACAACAGATGAAAAAAATCGCTTTACATTGGAAAATTTTAATTGGAATGGGACTTGGAGTGCTCTTTGGATTACTTCTTTCTTTTGTCCCAATGGGGACCCAATTTATTGGAAATTATATTAAACCCTTTGGAACCATTTTCATCAACTTGCTGAAGTTAATAGCTGTGCCCTTAATATTGGCTTCTTTAATAAAGGGAATTTCAGACTTAAAAGACATTTCCAAGTTGTCCCAGATGGGTGGAAGGACAATAGTGACTTATTTATTAACAACACTCACAGCGGTTACTATTGGTTTGATCTTAGTCAACCTAATACAACCGGGCAAATCCATAAGTGTAGAAACACGCAATGAACTGGTAGAAGCTTATGCAACAGACACTCAAGAAAAACAAGCCGCAGCGGCTAAACAAAGAGAATCCGGTCCCTTACAAGCTATTGTTGATGTAGTTCCTTCCAATATTTTTCTTGCAGCATCCAACAATCGAAATATGTTGCAGGTCATTTTTTTCGCTTTATTTTTCGGAATTGGAATGATCTTACTTCCAGGAAAAAAAGTGAAGCCTGTAAAAAAATTCTTTGATTCCTTTAATTCGATTATTCTCAAACTCATCGATCTTATTATGTTGGCTGCACCTTATGGTGTTTTTGCCCTATTGGCAGCTTTAGTTGTAGAAGCTCCAAGTTTAGAACTCTTTCAAGCACTAGCCTTATACGCGATTACGCTGTTGTTAGGATTAGCAACCATGATAGTGGTTTATATTATTATTGTCAGGCTTTTTACGAAAAGAAAGACTTCCTTTTTTATGCGAGGAATTGCTCCTGCACAACTTTTAGCTTTCTCTACTAGCTCCAGTGCGGCTACACTTCCTGTAACGATGGAATGCGTGGAAGACAATCTGGGAGTAGATGAGGAGGTAGCGAGTTTTGTTTTGCCTATTGGAGCTACAATCAATATGGATGGAACTTCTGTATATCAAGGTGTAGCGGCAGTCTTTATTGCCCAAGCCTTTGGATTGGATTTAAGCCTTTCAGCGCAGTTAGGAATTGTTTTTACAGCCACACTTGCCTCCATAGGCACTGCTGCTGTTCCTAGTGCTGGAATCGTGATGCTCGTCATTGTCCTGGCTCAGGCAGGAATTCCAGAAGCAGGGCTTGCTTTGATTTTCGCAATAGACAGGCCTTTAGATATGTGTCGAACCATTGTCAATGTGACGGGTGATGCAGCCGTTTCTATGATAGTCGGTAAGTCTATTGGTAAACTGAAGGAACCGCCTACTTCTTAAGCAAATCGCGTATCTCGGTAAGTAGTACTTCTTGTTTCGTAAGGGCTGGAGGAATCGTTTTCCCCTCTTTCTTAAAGGGCTCTTGCGCTTTGTTTTAGGCCTTGACCACTACAAAAATAGCAAAGGATACTATTAAAAAAGTTATGATTGTGTTGAGGAAGGCCCCGTAGAGGATGGCAACCTCTGGAATTTCTCCTTCTGCTTCTTGGATGATCACTTTAAATTCAGCAAAGTTCACTCCTCCCAATAAGAGTCCTACTGGAGGCATAATGACGTCGTTTACTAAGGACTTGACAATAGCACCAAAATATGTAGCCATGATTAAACCTACGGCCAAGTCTATTACATTTCCACGGTTAATAAATTTTTTAAATTCTTTCAAGAGGGTAGATTAAGTATTTACGTGAAAATACAAGAATTCTTTATTTTAAGAACCTATGACTTTGGTTTTTAGGGGGTACGTCACAGTTGCTTTGTTTTCCAAACCATTTGTAACGATTTTTTGCAATAAAACGATACACTAAATTTAAAAAGCATGTCGGAAAAATCTGAAAGACTTTTAATAGAATAAACAGACCTCCTAATTGATTTAATATAGTAAAAACAGCAGCAGCCTCTAATTGATAGCCCTTTGTTTGCTCCCAAGTAATAAGAGCATCTTTAGCATAAAGTTGACTGAATTGTTCTTTGAAAAAACGCCTTGCAAATGGGCTTTGTAGCGATGAAAAACGCAATCGATCTTTTGTGTCCCATTGCACCAGTTTCTTTACCCAAAAATTGCAGAAAACACATGAACCGTCAAAAAAAACGATAAAGGAATTCATTTTATTTTCTTAAAAGCTTCTACAAGTTCTAAAAGATCTAAGTTCACTTGTGTCGTGAAAAGCCCGTAGTTGACTATTGCTTTATTTTTTTCAATGGAATCAATTGTCCCTACAGCTTGACCGTCAAAAAGACGCACACGATCCCCAATGTTAAGTTTTGGTTTGGGTGGAGTAGGAGGAGTCGCTTTAGCTTTTTTCTTTTTTTCTTTGCGAACTGTTACGAGTTCTTTTTGAACTTCTTTATCTAATTTTTTCTTCAACTCACGTTCTTTTTTTGCAATAGCTGCTGTTTTTCTTTTTCGCTTGGCATTCTCACTTTCAACCAATTTTAGTAAGCCAGCAATCAGAGGTCTTTTTTTGTTGTTTTCAAAATAATGCTCAGCAATTTCATTGAGTTTGTTGCCCAAAACAATCATTTTTTGGTTGTGGTCAAACAATTCTTGATAACTCACTAGTTTTGATTTGAGTTTTGCATTCATTTTTTCCATCCGATCGCTTTCAGCCTCAGCCTTGCTTTCTTTTTCTTTTAGGCTTTGCCCAGATTTGAGTAACTGTGAACGTTCTTTTTGTAGTTTAGCAATTGTGGCGTCAAAACGTACTTTACCGCGTTCTATTTTCTTTTTTGCTCTATTGATTAAATTAAAGGGCAATCCGTTTTTTTGAGCAACTTCAAATGTAAAGGAGCTTCCAGCCTCTCCCATTATGAGTTTGAATACAGGCTCCAGAGTTTGGTTGTTAAACTGCATGTTGGCATTACTAATGGCTGGGAGTTCGGTTGCCAATACTTTAAGGTTTGCATAGTGGGTTGTAATCAAACCAAAGGCATTTCTCTCATAAAAATCTTCTAATATGACTTCTGCCAAGGCTCCCCCCAGTTCGGGGTCAGATCCAGTTCCAAATTCATCGATTAGAAAAAGGGTGTTTGCGTCGCATTTTTTTAAAAAGTACCGCATATTTTTTAAGCGGTAGGAATAGGTGCTCAAATGATTTTCAATAGATTGATTGTCGCCAATGTCACTAAGAATAGAGTCAAATAAACAGGCAGTACTTCGTTCATGTACCGGAATCAATAAACCCGTTTGAAGCATGAGTTGCAATAGTCCTACTGTTTTTAGAGTTATGCTTTTACCCCCAGCATTGGGTCCAGAGATGACAATAATTCGCTGTTCGGGATGTAAAGTGATGTCTTGAGGGTGGGTTTTTTTACCTTCCAATTTGTGGGTTTGTAGCAACAAAGGGTGGTAGGCGTTTTTAAATTCTAATCGACGTTCATCCAAACTAATTTTTGGCAATATGGCATTAATTTCTTTTGCATAGCATGCTTTAGCATAAACAACATCAAGTTCTAGCAAAAAGGAATGTTGCTTGAGAAGATAGGGAAGAAAGGGACGGAAAAAATCAGTCAGCGTACTCAATATTTTTTTGATTTCTTCGTCCTCTTCATATAGTAAGTTTTGTATCTCTTGAGTAAGTAGGTGTGTGGCTTGGGGCTCAATAAAGACTATACTACCTGTTTTTGAGCTTCCCATAATGGTGCCTTTTACCTTTCTTCTGTACATTGACTTTACGGCGAGTACTCTTCTGTTGTCTAAAATTGATTCACGAATGTCATCCAGGTAATCAGCGGTAAGGTACTGACTGAGCACTTTATTAAAGCTACTGTTTATTTTTCCTCTTAGTTGTTGGATTCTTTTTCGTACCTGAAATAAGTTTTCAGAAGCGTTATCCCGAACCTCACCAAAACGATCGATTACAGCCTCTACATTCGTCTTAATTTCCTTTTCTATAGTAAGCTCCGAACTGCTCAGATATAGGGTGGGGTAATAGGTTTGAAATTTTTTTAAAAAGGCGACTAAAGTATTTGCCGTTTCGGTATTGCTGGCTAGTATTCTAAAGGCTTCGATTTCTAAAACACTATTTTCAATTTTCAACAAACCAAAAACACGCTCTAAGCTTTCAAACCCATGATTTGGCATGCGATTTTCGTTTTCAAAAGAAGCCAAAAATTCAGAGACGGATTCTAGTTTATTGAGTATCGATGTTGAATTAATCTCAGGGCTGAGATGGTAACAAGCTTCTTTCCCCATGGGTGTGATAGCAAAACTTGCACACTGTTTTAGAACTTCTTTAAATTCTAAATCTTCCAGTGTTTTTGGAGGTATTTGACCCATGAGTTTTTCTTAACTTAGCCCTGCAAATGTATGAAATTCATGAAGGTGCGAATACATTCGAGTTGGGAAAAGGTATTGCAATCTGAATTTGAAGCCCCTTATTTTTCAAATTTGGTACAATTTGTAAAAAAGGCTTATTCCGGGGGTGTTTGTTACCCACCTGGACACTTAATTTTTAATGCATTTGAAAGTTGTTCTTTTGATCGTATACGGGTAGTAATCCTTGGCCAGGATCCTTATCATGGCCAAGGACAAGCGCATGGATTGAGTTTTTCTGTACCAGAGGGACTTCCGCATCCTCCTTCTTTGATCAATATTTTTAAAGAGATTCAAAAGGACCTTGGTTTGAGTTATCCTCAAAGTGGTGATTTGACGCGTTGGGCACATCAAGGAGTACTGCTGTTAAACACAACACTTACAGTAGCTGCTGGACAGGCAGGTAGCCACCAAAAGCAAGGATGGGAAACGTTTACGGACACTGTCATTCAAACTATTTCAAAACAGAAAGAAGGTGTGGTTTTTATGTTATGGGGTGGATTTGCCAAGCAAAAAGCCAAATGGATTGATGTTTCAAAGCACTTGGTATTGACGAGCGGACATCCGTCGCCCTTAAGCGCAAACAGAGGGTACTGGTTTGGAAACAAGCACTTCAGTCGATCTAACGCCTATTTGAAAGCAGCAGGCAAGAAAGAAATAGAGTGGTAAATCAGCCTCCTACCCGTTTAACGCTATGGCCCTGTGACTCGAGAAAGTATATGATTTGGTCTCTGAGGTTGCCCTGAATCAATAACTCTCCATTTTTTACGGTACCCCCCACTTTAAATTCATTTTTCAGCTGCTTCCCAAGGGCCTTGAGTTCGGAAAGCTCCCCTTCAAAGCCTTTGATTAACGTCACTGTCTTGCCACCACGTCCTTTGTTGCTGAAATGTGCTTCGAGAGTTTGTTTTTGAAAAGTCTTCTTTGTTTCAGGTAGGGGATCAGGATCTGGTGCTAAATTTTGAAACTGGATTTTAGCAAGCTCTTCAAAACTGGTAATTTTCTTGTGAGACATTAAGTGTATTTTAATAACTTCGAATTTTAGATCCAAATATAAAATTACAATGAAAAATGTTTGTTATACAAGCTTCTTCTTTTTTTTAACATCCTTGCTTATGGCCCAAGATCTTCCTTTTCAATCCATACCTAAAGCTCCGGAATTCATTTCGTCTAAGCATCTGCTTATTCGTATGATTCAAGGGGTAGGATTTCGATACTATTGGGCAACTGAGGGGTTGCGTAAGGAAGATTTAAAATATCGCCCTTCCAAAAGCGGACAGAGTACTGGGAAAACCTTGGAGCATATTTATGGACTTGCAATGGTAATTGCAAATACAACAAACAATATGGCGACCCTTCGTCCTCCACAAAAGGTGCCACAGGAATTTAAACTGCTTAGATCAAAAACTTTAGCCTTTTTAAAAGAGGCTGCAGATCAACTCCTAAAAATGAATCCAAAGGAAATCGAAGCACTACAAGTAATTTTTAATCGGGGAGGGGAACAGTCAAAATTCCCTCTTTGGAATCTTATTAACGGACCAATTTCGGATGCGATTTATCACACGGGTCAAGTAGTAAGTTTCAGAAGAAGTTCTGGAAATCCAATACCAAAAGGAGTCAATGTTTTTTTGGGTGTGAAAAATTAAAGTCCTTTAATTCTCTCGATCTTCGAAGTTTTCACTCTTTTTTTCTTCAATGCGTTTGAAAATGAGGTAGAGGAGTACTATTCCAGCTCCCAAGAAAAGAAACAATTTCATTTTACTCGAGAATTACAGCTGTACCGTAGGCCAATATTTCTGAGCAGCCCTGCATTACCATTGAGGTTGTCAAACGGACATTGACAATAGCATTGGCTCCCATACGCTCTGCATCTTCAGTCATACGCTGTAGGGCCTGTTCTCGAGACTGTGCCTGAAGTTTGGTGTATTCCGAAATTTCTCCGCCTACAATGTTTTTAAGACCTGCAAAGATATCTTGACCTACATTGCGTGCTCGGACAGTACTTCCACGAGCAATACCAAGGGTTTTAATAATGGCTTTGTTGGGGACAGTAGGGGTATTGACTAGTATCATAATTTATGGTTTAAAAAGAGATTGATCTATAGAAGGAAATAGGTGTAACGCATTTTTATAATACACCTTTTGCAAAACGGAGTCGGGTAAAGACAAACCATACATTTTCCAGTGTGCATGTCTTTTTCGGTAATAATCAAAATATTCATCTTCTGTTTCTAATACCCTAAAATAGGTGTAATATTCAGAAACATTATAGGAGTCTTTTCCAAAGAGTATACGGTCTTGATAATCAATAAAAAATCGATACGCTCTTTTGGGTTGTCGTCCCAATTCTGCTAAAACGGCTCCAATTTCAGTCATTACATTGGGGTGTTGATCGAGGTGTTTTCCCAATCGGTCCAAATCATTTCCCATCCATCCTAAATGTGCGTTGATAAAAGTAGTGTTGGGGTGTTTTTTAAAAACAGTGTGTTGTTCTGCTAATACTTCTTCAAAGGAAGGGTTTTCTTTAGGATTGCGATAGCGACCAGGTTTTTGACGCAATTCAAGCCAACGCTCGTTATATTTGTCTTTTGGGTGCCAAAAAGATGAAGGTTCGCCACTGTGTATGAGTACTGGGATGTTTTGGTCTCCACATGCTTTCCAAATCGGATCCAACCGAGGATCGTTTATTGCAATCCGATTACCCTTTTGATCTTTATCTGTCAATCCAAGCGATTTATATACTTTAAGGCCAATTACCCCTTCTGTAACGGCCTTGTTGATGAGATCCACTTGTTCCGTTGCAAAATTTGGATCATCGAGCTTTTCGAAGTCTATATTCAAAAACAAACCAAAGCGGGTAGGGGCGTTCTCTTTTATATTTTTTAAAGACTTTTCAAGATACAAACCTCGAAAACCACTGAGGTTGACCATAAACCCCATATTGAGACTCTCCATCTCTTCTACTAATTTAGACAAGTCCTTAAGTGGCATATCAAATTGATGATTATGTACGTCAACAAAAGGGTATTTAGAACGTTTTATAATTGTTTGAGGAACGACAAGTGTTGAACGTGGACTGTACTCCTCAATGTCCATGAGATTGTTTTTCTCTTGTATTTTATCGATGATGTAGTAGGTAATTCCTCCCAAAAAGAGGACGAAAAAAGTGATTTGTACAAGAGTCCAAAGTCTTTTTAATGCACTTTTCACTCTTTAAAAGGAATTAAAACCTGAGTGGTATCCCAGCGAATGCGAAGGTTTTCATCAACAAAATCAATAGTAAATTGTTCTAAGGACTCAGCTAGTTTCTCAACTGGTAGATTCATTTGCATCAAAATCCCAGAAGAATCAGGTTCAGCAGCACTGAATCCGCCGTTTTTTTCATGTATAATGAGTTGCCAATAATCCGAATACGGATAAACATACATTCCATAGGTGCCTGGGGCAAGCTTTCTGTCGGCAAAGAAAAGTGCTTTGTTTGTTTTCAATTGTGTAGTGAGATTTGCACCTAAACGCCAGTATTGACCAAAGGGAACTAAAGCACCGTCTTCAAGCGTACCAAAAATTAATCGGTCTTTTTTATAAGGACGGTAATAGTTGATCTGTATTTCTGTAGATCCATTTACATATTCCGCAGTCCCTTTAGGACTTTTGGGATTGATGTAGAGACCATAGATTAAATATAGTCCTGCTAGTACAACAAGCGATAGCGCTACTAAAAATATTTTTTTCATTGTTTTCATAGGGCATGGTTTTTAATACATACGAATATAATTATTATTCTATTTTACATAACATAAATTATAGAGGAAATCTAATTATATGTAAAACATCTTAATCAGCGGATTAATATTTCAACCAGGCTTGTCTCAAGGTTACAGCAGCGGCATCGGCTTGGGGATTTACAACAATACCTGTAGCTTTAACTGAAGGAGATCCTGTAATGCCGTTTAATGTAAGGAGTTCCTCACCACGTTGTACAGTAATACTGAACTCTTTTTGATTGTCCCACATAAAGGTTGGAGTAAAAATAGCATTAATTGCCTCTGCATTTTCTTGTTTAATTTCTGGAAATAAGGTACCATCTAGTCCCAAGAATAGATCGCCCTCTTGTACACCCATAGAAGCAATTGTTGAATTCAAACCGGTTACTACGTATTGTACAACTCCCTCTGCATTAGGTTGTGGCATAAAAAACGGGCTTTGACTATCCTTTAGAAGAATGCTCGGAAGTTCAATATCTGTTTCTCCACTTGTAAGACCTACTTTGCTTAAATACTCCTCGTAGTTGATGGGTTGGGTGCCTTCTACATGTGTTTTAAAGAAATCTCCTACTTCAGGATAGGTCATTGCTACAATTTCATCGATCAATTCTCCATCTTTAAAGGGCTTATCTGTTCCATAGCGTTTTGCTAAATTTTGCATCACCCACAAAATTCCTTTCTCTCCTTCACTTTTTTCACGAATCAAAATATCCAAACACATATTGATTAGAGCCCCTTTTTGATAGACATTACCGTAATTGCTTTGATAGGGTTCTTCTACGATACCTGCGCTCATCTCAGTAAATGACATTGTATCGTCGTAACGTTGTGAATACTCTATTTTTTCAAGCATGCGGTTGTAAAAGTTTTGTTCCTCAATCAAGCCTTGATTGATTTGAAACAAATTCGCAAAGTATGCTGTTGTTCCTTCATACATCCATAAATGTTGCGACATCACAGGAGTATTGTACTCAAAATTGTGAATTTCTTCACTATGGATATTTAAAGGAGTTAAAGTGTGAAAAAACTCATGTGAAACCACATCGACCAAACTCTGGGTCAGTTCCTGAGGCTGCATTTGGTCTACAAAGACCACTGTTGTTGATGTATGGTGCTCTAAAGCCCCCATCATTCCACCAAAATACTGTAAATCTTCCATACCCATCAGGTGCAGTAAAATGTCGTAAGAAGGGGTATTGTTTGCCTCTCCTAAAAAGTTCTTTTGAGCAACCATCATTTCTTCTATAGCCGGTTTGTAGGCACTCGCTTGATGAACACCAGAGGGTGAATAAAGCGCAAGGCCTACCTTGATTTTGTCTAAATCAAAAGAAACGGCATTGGGCTTACTGTACAGAATGGGATTATCAATAATATGAAAATAGCGTTTGGCTGAAAAAACATCCAAACTGTCTGACTGGGAAAGAGCGGGAAGCGAAGTGTAGCCTTTTAAATCTTTTGGAGAGCGAACGCTGAGGCGATACGAGGCCTCTTTCATTCCTTCAAAATAACCAATGAGACTGTGTAAGTTGAGAAGAAATGTCTCTCCTTCTTGAAAATTGGTTCCTCCCATAGGATAAATTTCACTCCCCCCGGGACCGTCGAAGGTGTCGTTTGCCCAATAGGTGATTTTTGCTAGTTTTTTGGCATTGGAAATCTTCCAACTGTTTTCGTCTAGGGGCTCGAAGTCCAAAAGATTGCCTTGAGTATCATAAGCCTGAAAATTTTCAATAAACCGACCAAAATTCGAAAATTCATAAGTTCCAGGAACAATTTGCGGGATGTAAAAAACCAGTTCCTCCTGATCTATAGCAGTTGGAATTAGGGTGACCATGACTTTATCTTCTTCCACGTTAACAAGATCTAATGAGGCTTTAATGTAATCAGGAGTTGAAGTACTGTTTTGTTTGAGTGCGGCACAGCCCATAAAAAAAAGTGAGGTGCTGAGACTTAGAATGAATTTGGATGGGTTAAATTTCATCGGTTTTCGGGTTGTTAGGTTACAAAATGGATTCTCCGTTTAAATCTGTTGTTAAGACACTGGACATATAATCAAAAAAAGGTCGGATGGCAGTAAAGCTTGAAATGACCTCGTTTTGAAAACCAGACGAAAGTACACTTTTATCTTCAAATTTTTTGATAAAAAGGAATTGTTTCTGCCGAATGAGATCAATATCGGGATGGTCTTTTGCAAAACCTTTTGGAGCTGTTTTTACAGCATTGCCTTGAAGGGGTCCCCATGTTTTTTTAAAAGATGTCTCCCCTATCACTGCACGCAATTCGGTTGCATCTACCTCCATTTCTTTGCGAATGCGCAACAAATCGGCAGGATTGGGATCCCAAAAGCCGGCAGCAATAAAACTGTCTCCAGGAGAAATGTGAATGTAATAACCTCCCCGTAGGTGCGGTTTTTTGCGGTGAAAACTGCTGCCAAAATGGGTTTTATATGGGGTTTTGTTTTTTGAAAAACGCACATCGCGGTAGATGCGAAAAAGCTTTACACGTTCGATTTCGTCTGTAGCCTCTAGCCCCACTTTTACTCCCTCGTTAAACGCCTTTACTTCCTTTTCTAGATTTTTAAAACGGACTTTTTGGGGTTCAAACCATTCACGGGTATTGTTTTCTTTGAGTTCTTTGTAAAAGGTAAACACGTCTGGAGAGAGGGTATTCATCGTCTTGAGGTTGTCTGGTGTTTTACCAAAGATAGGGAATTCGGTTAATTCAAGAGGGATAGCTTTTTGAGAAGTAGGTTGTTGCGTTAATGGAAAAGCAGCGTTTTGAGTATGCTAGGCTTTTGGATACCGATAACTTGTTTTATTGAACTTAGAAACCGATTTAGGACCCCCTCTCCCACATTAGTAAAGTTTGTTTCCCTAATTAAAAGATATTTAATACATTAGATCATAAATACGCCCTATCTCAGCCTGAATAGACCTACACTCCCCCATCCTATTCCTTTATTCATAGCGGTTTTTCATCAGTACATTGAAAAGCGCAAGGGAGTCTTTTATGATCTTGGCCTAGAAAAAAACTGGCTTATATTGAAAACAGCTTGATCAAAGATCAAAAATTCCGCAATTCGGTCAAGGGGATGATCATCGGGCAGTTTACGGTAGAAGAATACCAGCAGTATTACCGCAATTCTTCGGCCTTAAACAAGCGAATGATGAACATGGTCATCGAACGATTAAAGGATCAGGTACAACTTTTTGCCACGCCTTTACCGCTCGATAAAGTCGGCTAATGCGCTAGAGCAAAGACACCCCGTTTAAATTGGTGGTGAGTACAATGCTCATATTATCAAAAAAGGGTCGCACCGCTTGAAAGTCGGTATTCACTTGGGCTAAAAAGTTAGGTGCAAGCACCTCCTGGTTATTGTAAAGCTTGGTAAATAAATAGGCCTTTTTTCGAATCAAATCAATGTTGGGATTTTCCTTAGAAAAGCCCTTAGGCACAGTTTTTAACTCTTCACCATCTAGGTTTCCTCGAAAAACAAGATTTACCGTTTCCTGTTTTTCAGTACTTTTTCAATATCACCCAACCTAAACCCCTTCGCTTGCAGCAATACCAAAAAATGAAACAACAAATCGGCACTTTCATTTAAAAAGCGTTCGGAATCATTGTCTTTAGCCTCAATCACGGTTTCTACGGCCTCTTCTCCTACTTTTTGAGCAATGGTATTGATTCCCTTACGGAAAAGGGAAGCAACGTAGCTGTGGTCCTCATTATCGGTCTTCCGTTGAGCGATGGTGGTTTCTAATTCCGACAAAAAACCAAAACGAGTCTTGTTTTCTTTCCCCCAGCAACTATCCGTTCCTTTATGACAGGTGGGACCTTGGGGGTTGACTTGAATTAAAAGGGTATCCTGATCACAATCCGCTTCTAAGGAAACCAGGGTTAAAAAGTTCCCACTCTCCTCCCCTTTGGTCCACAGGCGTTGTTTGGAACGGCTGTAAAAGGTTACCTTTCCTGTTTCTTGAGTTTGCTTTAGGGCTGCTTCATTCATATAGCCCAACATTAATACCGTTTGTGTTCGAACATCTTGAATAATGGCGGGAATCAGTCCGTCCGGGTTTTTAAAGAAATCGAGTTTCATAAGTTTAGATTCTGATTGTTATTTGTTGTTTTTTAAGGGTTTGTTTCAATTCGGGTATGTGGATTGTCCCAAAGTGAAACACGCTGGCTGCCAAAGCCGCATCGGCTTTCCCTAGGGTAAAGGCATCGATAAAATCTTGAGTTGTACCTGCCCCTCCAGAGGCGATGATGGGGATATTCACGGTTTCGGAAAGTTGAGCTAGGGCTTCGTTAGCAAAACCATTTTTGGTACCGTCGTGATCCATGGATGTAAACAAAATTTCTCCTGCACCGCGTTCTGCCACTTCCCTAGCCCATTCAAACAGGTCGATTTCTGTTGGAACCTTACCTCCAACTAAATGAACCTTCCAACGCTCACTTACTTGTTTAGCGTCTATGGCCACGACCACACACTGACTCCCAAAGTGGGTCGCCACTTCATTGATCAATTCGGGACGTTTTACCGCAGCAGAATTGATAGAAACCTTGTCTGCGCCATTTTTGAGAAGTACAGAAACATCTGCTACAGAGCGTATTCCTCCACCTACAGTAAAGGGAATATCGATGGTTGCTGCTACTTTTAGTACCAGATCAGCAAGTGTTTTTCTTCTTTGTTCTGTAGCTGAGATGTCTAGAAAAACCAGCTCATCTGCCTGCTGTAATGCATATTGAGCAGCGAGTGCTACAGGATCACCAGCGTCGCGTAAATTGACAAAGTTGACTCCTTTCACAGTACGTCCGTCTTTAATGTCTAAACAAGGAATGATTCTTTTTGTTAGCATATTTAGGAGTTTAATTGATTCAGATCTTGCTGGTCGTAAAAACCTAGATCACTGGTTGTAAGTTCTTTTACCCAAAAGGCAACTTGCCCCACGTGATAGGAAAAATGCTCTACTGCATGAAGTACCACTCCTACACCCGATAGATTAAAGCCTTGTACTTTTCTCATTCGGAGATACTCTTCCTCAGAAGTGGTTTGTATGGTTTCCACAGCCAGGGCAACGGTAGCGGTAACTTTTTTAAGCAAATCGGAACTAGTGGCTCCCCCTTGGGTCTCAAATTCTGCGGAACGTTGACGTGTATCTTTTTTATTGCCTAATGAGGCAATAATGTACTGGGTCATGTTACCACAACAGTGAAGCAGCTGGTTGCCTAAGGACATGCCTTGGGGAAAGGCGCGATGCCACAGTTGATCCTCACCTATTTTATCAAAAGCCAAGTACAGCATACGCTCCCCTTCTTTCAGTCGGAAGATTGCATTTTGTTTGAACTCCTTTAAAATATTATTTTCCATCGTTTGAAGTTAAAATAAAACTCTCCAATTCCTTGAGCGAAATGCGTTTTTCATACAGGGCCTTGCCAATAATAGTTCCCTCACAACCTAGGTCCGCTAGCCTTGGTAACTCGTCAATGGTGGAAATGCCTCCAGAAGCGATGAGTTTTACCTTCGTTTCGTTTTGTATTTTTTCGTAAAGTATGAAAGAGGGACCACCCAACATCCCGTCTTTGCTGATATCTGTACAAATAGTGTATTGAACACCTTTGGATTGGTACCAAGCTAAAAATTCAAAAAGATTTTGATCTGATGTTTCCAACCAACCGTTTGTTGCTATAAATTCTCCCTTGACATCTGTGCCCAAAATGATTTTGTCTGCACCATAAGTTTCTATCCACTGACAAAACAATTCCGGATTTTTTACCGCAATACTCCCTCCTGTTATTTGTTTTGCTCCACTATCAAAGGCGATACGCAGGTCTTCATCACTTTTCAATCCTCCTCCAAAATCAATGTGAAGCTGGGTTTTTGTCGCCAACTGTTCCAATATCTTGTGGTTGACAATATGTTTGGACTTGGCTCCGTCCAAGTCCACTAAATGTAGATATTGAATGCCATGATCTTCAAAAGCTTTGGCTACTTCCAAGGGATTTTCATTGTAGATTCTCTGGGTGCTGTAATCCCCTTTGGAAAGACGAACACATTTACCCGCTATAATGTCTATGGCAGGAATGATTCTCATAAGTCCAAAAAGTTTTTTAGTAAAAGACTTCCTGCGGTACTGCTTTTTTCGGGGTGAAATTGAACTCCGTAAAAATTATCTTTTTGCAAAGCCACACTGTACCTACCGTCATAATCACTTTGTGCAATGGTTTCAGGAAGTATGGGTACAAAATACGAGTGCACTAAATACATGTAGTCACCTTCATTAATACCTTTAAATAGAGGAGATTGCAAATTCGAAATTGTATTCCAACCCATTTGAGGAACTTTAACTCGATCCGAAAATCGCACCACTTTTCCCTTTACAATGCCCAGTCCTTGCGCTTGGTCTTCTTCTGTGGATTCGCATAACAACTGCATCCCTAAACATATACCGAGTACGGGCTGTGTCAATTTAGGAATCAATAAATCCAGCCCCTTGTTCTTGAGCTTTTCCATAGCCTTGCCCGCAGCTCCCTGTCCTGGGAAAATAACTTTATCTGCAGTTTCAATAACTGAAGGATCGTCAGTCAGGGTACTTTCTGTTCCTAAACGCTCCAAAGCAAATTGCAAACTGCGCACATTTCCTGCATCGTAATCAATAATGGCTACCATACTACAAACTGCCTTTGGTTGAAGGTAAAATCATTTTTTCTGGGTCGCGTTTTATAGCACTTTTAATGGCTTTGGCGAACGCTTTAAATATAGCTTCGATCTTATGATGTTCGTTGGTGCCCTCTGCCTTGATATTGAGATTGGCCTTGGCTCCGTCAGAAAAAGATTTAAAGAAATGCAAAAACATTTCAGTAGGCATATGACCAATCATTTCTCTTTTAAAATCAGCCTCCCATACCAACCAATTTCTACCACCAAAATCTATTGCCACTTGTGCAAGGCAGTCGTCCATCGGCAAACAAAATCCATAGCGTTCAATACCTAATTTATCCCCTAAAGCTTCTGCAAAAGCTTCGCCTAACACTATGGCGGTATCTTCAATGGTGTGGTGTTCATCTACCTCTAAATCGCCTCTGACACTGATTTCCAAGTCCATTCTCCCATGACGTGCCAGTTGGTCCAGCATATGATCAAAAAAAGCAATGCCGGTGTCTATCATACTTTTTCCACTGCCATCCAAATTAAGTGACAATTGAATGTCAGTTTCATGAGTCGTACGTTTTTTTCTAACGATTCGCTGCTCTAGTTTTAGAAAGTTGTAGACGGCTTTCCAAGACGTAGTTTTTAATGCAATACTGGATTCGACTTCTCCACCAACTTCATCAGCTCCCAAAGTTTCGTCTTGGGCTAAAAAAAGCCCTTTTGCCCCTAGGTTTTTTGCCAATTCCATGTCGGTTAACCGATCGCCGATAACAAAGGAATGAGACATATCGTATTTTGAATCGTCGAGATAGGTGGTCAGCAATCCCGTTCGCGGTTTTCGTGTGGGCGCATTATCTGTGGGAAAACTTTTGTCGATAAACACCCCGTCGAACAAAACCCCTTCATTTTCAAAACTTTTAAGGATGAAATTATGTGTTGGCCAAAAGTCCTCTTCAGGAAAACTTTCGGTACCTAAACCGTCTTGATTGGTTACCATAACTAGTTCAAAATTCATCTCTTTGGCTATTTTGCCTAAATAGGTAAATATCTCAGGATAGAACATCAATTTTTCTAAGGCATCTAATTGGAAGTTTTCAGGCTCTAATACCAAGGTACCGTCCCGATCTATAAAGAGTACTTTTTTCATCTGTCTAAGGTTTGTAGAACATTGATAAGGGTGTTGTTTTCATTTTCTAAGCCCACAGTGATTCTCAGAGTATTTTCACAAGCTATATTTTTTGAAGGATTTCTGACGACTATACCGTGATCAATTAGCTGCTGATAGCGCAAGGTACTGTCGTCAACACGAATCAAAATAAAGCTGGCATCGGATGGAAAAACTTTTAAAATAAAGCTAATGTTCAAAAAAGCGGTTTCTAAACGCTTGCGCTCGCGGATTAGAAAATCCACCTGTTCTTGTATTTCTCCCTGGTTTTCAAGCCTTTTTAAAGCAGCATTAATCGTAAGTGTATTCAGATTATAAGGCGCTTTCAGACGGTTTAAAAAGGTAATTAATTCAGGGTGTGCAAAAGCCATACCCAATCGTGCCCCAGCCATTCCTTGTGCCTTTGAAAAAGTTTGACAAACGACAAGATTAGAATAGCTGTCCAATAAGCGAATAAAAGAAGGCTGTTGAGTAAATTCGACATAGGCTTCATCAACCACCACTAAACCGGGAAACTCCTGAATGATTTTTTCTAGGTCTTCTGAGTTAAAGCTATTGGCGGTAGGATTGTTTGGAGTAGGAATAAAGAGGAGCTTTGAAGCCGCATTTGCAGTTCCCAATATCGCTTTAACATCCAATTGAAAATCTTCCTTTAAGGGAATTTCCTTTACTGAAACACCTAGTATTCGTGCAGCTACTTGATACATGCCGAAAGTTGGCGGGACGATAAGAATATGTTCTTTTTTTGGTTCACAACAGGCCAAGATCAGCTGACTTATAAACTCATCACTACCATTGCTCAAGTACAACTGCTCTACTCGCACCCCTTTCCATTGAGCAATTTTAGATTTCAGTTCGGTTTGCATGGGATCCGGATAGCGGTTGCAAATTGTTGAAAAAGGATTTTCATTGGCGTCCAATAAAATCATGGGTTTCCCGTCGTTGACATATTCCTGTCTAGCGGATTGGTAGGGCTTTAACTCCAAGAGTTGCTCCCGAATAAAACGGCGAAATTCAGGCTTCATCATTAATTTTTTTAAGTCGAACGGTAACAGCATTTTTGTGTGCCTGCAGACCTTCTGCTTCTGCCATTAGCTCTATACTCTCTCCAATCACTTGTAATCCGTTTTTGGTAATTTTCTGAAAGGTAATGGCTTTTGTAAAACTGTCTAAATTTACCCCGCTATATTGTTTGGCATAACCATTCGTAGGTAAAGTGTGATTGGTTCCAGAGGCATAGTCCCCGGCACTTTCCGGTGTGTAATTGCCAATAAATACAGAACCGGCATTTTGAACACGGTCCACATAAAAGGCCTCGTTTTTTACTGAAATTATGTAATGTTCAGGACCGTAAGTATTGATGAAGTCCACTGCAGTGGCATCGTCTTTTAAAAGGATCATTTTGGAGTGTCTTAAAGCCTGTTTTGCAATTTTTTTTCGCGGTAGTTCCTCCAACTGTTTTTCAAGAGCCTTTATAACTTTTTCAATGAAAGAGTCCTCTGTTGTGACCAGAACTACTTGACTGTCTGTTCCGTGTTCTGCTTGAGAGAGAAGATCTGCAGCAACAAAATTTGCATCAGCACTTTCGTCTGCTACCACCAAGAGTTCACTTGGTCCTGCAGGTAGATCCTGGGCAACATTGTATCGCGTTGCCCACTGTTTTGCAACGGTGACGTATTGATTTCCCGGTCCAAAAATTTTATAAACATTGGGTATGCTTTCCGTACCAAAGGTCATGGCAGCAATAGCTTGCACCCCCCCCACTTTAAAAACTTGTGTTACTCCACACAGTTGTGCTGTATATAAAAGAACTTCTGGAACTTGTCCACGCACATCTGGAGGAGTACAAAGCACCACTTCTTTACAACCGGCAATTTGCGCGGGTATAGCCAGCATCAAAACAGTAGAAAATAACGGTGCTGAACCTCCAGGAATATACAATCCTACTTTTTCTATAGGACGTTTTTCTTGCCAACAGTATACACCCTCTTGTGTTTCTACTTCTACTTTTGCAGTTTGCTGTGCGCTGTGAAAGGTCTCAATGTTTTTCTTTGCTAATTGTATGGCTTGTTTTAATTCTTCAGACACTCCAGAGGTGGCAGTTTTAATTTCCCCTTCAGTTACTGCTATTTGATCCAAAACCACACGATCAAATTGTTTTGTGTAACCTAATAGTGCAGCGTCTCCCTCCTTTTGAACTTTTAGAAAAATATCAGAAACAAGCCCTTCCAAGTCTTCATAACTTGCTGAAGGTCGCTTCACCAAATCTTGCCATTGGGAAGCTGATGGATACCTAAATTGTTGCATCACAATACCATTTTTTCGATTGGACAAACAAGAATGCCTTCTGCACCTAATGCTTTTAATTCATCAATTACATTCCAAAAATCTCCTGCATTAATAACCGAGTGAATAGAACTCCAACCCTCTTGTGCCAAAGGGAGAACAGTAGGGCTTTTCAATACAGGAAGAACCGAACTGATGGCATCAATTTTTTCATTTGGTGCATTGAGCAGTATGTATTTGGATTGCTTCGCACGAAGTACAGATTGGACTCTGAAACGCAGTTTTTCAATCCACTCGTTTTGCTCTGCTGTAAGTTCAATTCCCTTTACTAAAACCGCTTGAGAGCGAGCAATTTCAACAACTTCTTTAAGATTGTTTTTGAAAAGAGTGCTCCCGCTGGAAACAATGTCACAGATAGCATCGGACAATCCAATATTGGGAGCGATTTCTACAGATCCGTTGATGATGTGCAAATCGGCTTTGATGTTGTGCTGATTAAGAAAATTTTGAACAGTATTGGGATAAGAGGTCGCAATGCGTTTTCCTTCTAAGTCCCCAATTCCATTGAATGTAGATCCTTTGGGTACAGCAATGGATACGCGGCACTTTGAAAAACCCAATTGTTCTATAATTTTTAGATCTTTTCCTTTTTCTTCTAAGAGATTCTCACCCAAGATCGCTAAATCCACTACACCATCTCTAAGGTATTGAGGAATGTCCCCATTACGCAGAAAGAATACTTCCATAGGAAAATTTCGTGCAGCGGCTTTTAGTTGATCTTTACCGTTATCTATAGAGATTCCACAGTCTTTCAAAAGCTTTAGTGAGTCCTCGTTCAATCGTCCCGATTTTTGTACTGCAAGTCGTAACATATGTTTTATTTAATATTTCAAGCCCAAACATTCATTACAAAAAAGCCCGTTTGATTGCTCAAACGGGCTTGTATGTGTACATAAACATCCTACTACCTCTCGTTTGAGCGATTGGATAAAAGATGTGTATGATGTGTTTTATTGTTCATTTGAATGCAAATATATTTAATTTATTTGATTTTCAAATTTATTGATTTCCTAAAATGATAGGCAATCCGTCATTTCCGCTACCGATAACAATGACTTTAGAATTTGGTGATTCAGATAGCTTTATGGTTGCCTCAATCCCCTTTTCTTGAAGAATTTTATCTGTCAGCGAAGCACTTAGAATTCGGTTTGCAGTTGCTTTACCTTCTGCATCAATTCGTTGGCGTTCAGCTTCTTGCTTTGCTTTTTCAATGCGAAATTCATATTCTAAAGCCTCTTGTTCTTGACGCAGCTTGCGTTCAATTGCTTCTTTGATGGCAACAGGCAAAGTCACATCACGCACCAAAACGGCGTTGAGTTGGATGTGTTGCGATTCTACATTTTTCATGGTTTCTTCAAAAATCTCATTTTGAATAGCATCTCGTTTGGTTGAATACAATTGTTCTGGAGTATATCGCCCTACCACAGAACGTGCCACAGCACGAATTTGGGGAATCAAAACGATGTTAACATAGTTTTCTCCTTTGGTTTTATGGAGCAATCCCAATTCCTCATATTTAGGCTGGTAAAGGACAGAGACGTCTAAAGAAATCTCCAAACCATTAGAAGAAAGCACCTGCATGTTGCCTTCAAAAAATTCTTGCTGCTTTACATTGTAAACAAAGACTTTATTCCAAGGAGCAATAACATGAAACCCTTCTCCTAAGGGGGGGGCATCGGTAACTACTCCACCTCCAAAGGTTTTAAATAACACTCCTGCTTCTCCATAGCCTATATTGATAGATGATTTTGAAACAAAGATGAGTAATACGATAATGAGTAAAACTACGGGTAATCCAATTTTTGGTAATTTTTGCATAATTCTAATTATTTAGGTTAACATTCCTCCATCGACGTGGAGCACCTGTCCAGTTATATAACTCGACAGTTCAGAAGCCAAAAACACACAGGCATTGGCTACATCAGTGGGTTGTCCTCCTCTTTTGAGTGGAATTCCATCACGCCACCCTTGGACAACCTCTTCAGAAAGTTTTTGAGTCATTTCGGTTTCTATAAATCCGGGAGCGATTACGTTAGAACGAATGTTTCTTGAGCCGAGCTCAAGTGCTATAGATTTTGAAAATCCAATGATTCCTGCTTTAGAAGCGGCGTAGTTCGCTTGACCTGCATTTCCTTTTACTCCCACTACAGAGCTCATGTGAATCAATGAACCACTGCGTTGTTTTAAAAAGGTTCTTTGAACGGCTTTGGTCATATTAAAAACCGATTTAAGGTTGACTTGAATCACTTGATCAAAATCTTCTTCACTCATTCGCATCAACAGAGTGTCTTTGGTGATTCCTGCGTTATTAATGAGTATGTCAAGACCTCCGAAGTCCTCTAACACTTGATTGACTAATACTTCGGCAGCATTAAAATCAGCGGCATCACTTTGGTAGGCCTTTACTTGAACTCCCGAGGCACTCAATTCTTGAACCAATGCTTCTGCGGCTTCGGCATTACTACTGTATGTAAAGGCAACAGCACAACCATGAGCGACAAAGGTTTGAGCGATTCCCCTTCCTATACCTCGACTTGCACCCGTTATAAGGGCTGTTTTGTTTTCTAATAACTTCATATGAATTTATTTTTTGATTACCTCTGCCACTTTTGCACCAATTTGAGCAGGAGAATCCACCACGTGAATACCGCATTCTTTCATGATACGTTTTTTTGCTTCTGCAGTATCTTCACTACCGCCTACTATAGCTCCTGCATGACCCATGGTTCTCCCTTTGGGCGCAGTTTCACCAGCGATAAAACCAACTACTGGTTTTTTGTTTCCTGTTTCTTTGATCCATTTGGCTGCATCGGCCTCCAATTGACCTCCTATTTCTCCAATCATTACGATACATTCTGTTTCGGGATCTTCCATAAAGAGGGCAACTGCATCTTTAGTTGTCGTACCAATGATTGGATCACCACCAATACCTATGGCACTAGAAATGCCTAAGCCTTCAGCAACCACCTGATCAGAGGCTTCATAAGTCAAGGTTCCTGATTTGGATACTATACCAACACTCCCCTTTTTAAAGACAAATCCGGGCATGATTCCCACTTTTGCTTCTTCAGGAGTAATGACACCGGGGCAATTGGGTCCAATTAATATAGCCCCCTTTTGCTTTACATATTGATAGGCTTTTGTCATGTCATTGACCGGAATGCCCTCTGTAATTGCTATGATAACTTTGATTCCTGCTTCTGCAGCTTCCATGATTGCATCTGCAGCAAAGGCTGGAGGTACAAAAATGATGGAAGTATCTGCTTCAGCTTGATGCACTGCTTCGGCAACTGAATTAAAAACGGGTTTGTCTAAGTGGGTTTGACCGCCCTTCCCTGGGGTCACACCTCCTACAATATTCGTTCCGTATTCAATCATTTGGTTGGCATGAAAAGTACCTTCACTACCGGTAAATCCTTGAACAATGATTTTTGATTCCTTGTTAACAAGTACGCTCATTCGTTTAAATTTAGTTGGTTTTTAATTTATTCTTTAATTCGTTCGATGTAATTGCCTTTTTCT
>Ga0181567_10000093_pt1 | contig 58847 bp, 56 predicted proteins | sample 101ome_14_FD_133761 | JGI IMG/M metagenome (GOLD analysis project Ga0181567, IMG submission 133761) | Coastal salt marsh microbial communities from the Groves Creek Marsh, Skidaway Island, Georgia - 101403AT metaG (megahit assembly) | ecosystem: Environmental > Aquatic > Marine > Intertidal...
ATACCGACAGCCCGCACCATTACCGGTTCTGCGAGGAAGGCGAAACGGAAGAAGAATTTGCCAGCCGTCTGGCCAGGAACCTTGAAGATTTGATCATCAAGGAAGGACCGGAAACCATTGGTGCCATGTTTGCAGAACCCGTCATTGGCGCGGGTGGTGTAATCGTGCCACCGGCGACATATTTCGACAAAATCCAGTCGATCCTGAAAAAATACGACATCCTGCTGGTGTCGGACGAAGTGATCTGTGGTTTTGGCCGTACAGGCAATATGTGGGGCTGCCAAACCTATGACATGCAGCCCGACATCATCACCTGCGCCAAGGCGCTGACAGCTTCCTACATTCCCATGTCGGCTACCATCCTGAGCGACAAGGTCTATCAGGCCATTGCCGATGGATCGAACGAACTAGGTGTGTTCAGCCATGGCTTTACCTATGGCGGCCACCCGGTTGCCGCCGCCGTTGGTCTGGAAACGCTGAACATCTATGAAGAAATGCATTTGGTGAATGTCGTGCGCGGCCTGACACCGGCCTTCCAGACCATGTTGCATAGCTTCCAAGACCACCCGCTGGTCGGCGAATGCCGGGGCGTTGGCATGGTCGGCGCTATCGAGCTGGTGCGAAACAAAGACACTAAAGCCAATTTCGACCCCGCCGCCAAGGTCGGCATTACCCTGGCCAAGGCTGGTGAAAAGCATGGCGTGATTGTCCGGGCCATGAAGGGCGATGCGCTGGCCATGTGCCCACCCTTCATCATCACCGAAGAGCAGATTGGCATGATGAAATCGCGCCTTGATGCCGCCTTCGACGAAACCTACAAATGGGCCAAAGAAGAAGGCCTGGTCGGCTAATTTCGCCGACAGAGAAGTGAGGAAGATATGACCAAGTCCTACCTGAAACAGTATCCGGACGAAAACGGCTATTTTGGCGATTATGGCGGCGCGTTCCTGCCCCCGCCCCTGGAAGGCCCTATGGCCAAAATTCAGGAGGCCTATCTGAAGTTTTCCAACAACTCGGACTTCCTGAATGAGTTGAATTACATCCGCAAACACTTCCAGGGACGGCCCACGCCGATTCACTATGCCCGCAACCTGACCGCAAAACTGGGCGGCGCGCATATATACCTGAAGCGCGAAGATTTGAATCATACCGGCGCCCACAAGCTGAACCACTGCATGGGCGAAGCGCTGCTGGCCAAATATATGGGCATCAACAAGCTGATCGCCGAGACAGGCGCGGGCCAGCACGGTGTAGCCCTGGCGACGGCTGCCGCTTATTTCGGCATGGAATGTGAAATTCACATGGGTGAAGTCGACATTGAGAAAGAACACCCCAATGTCGTGCGCATGAAGCTGCTGGGGGCTACCGTTGTGCCCGTAAGCTTTGGCGGCCGCACCCTGAAAGAAGCTGTGGATTCCGCCTTTGACGCCTATGTCGCCAGCCCGGATGACACCTTCTACGCCATTGGCTCTGTCGTAGGACCGCACCCCTTCCCGCAGATGGTGCGCGACTATCAGAGCATTGTTGGCATGGAAGCCCGTGGTCAGTTTTTGGACATGGTTGGCTCACTGCCAGACCACGTCGCTGCCTGTGTCGGCGGTGGCTGTAACGCCATGGGCCTGTTTGCCGGCTTTATCGATGATGAAGACGTTACGCTGCATGGCGTGGAACCGCACGGCACCGGCGAAGAGCTTGGCCAGCACGCCGCGACCATGACCTATGGCTCTGACGGCACCATGCACGGCTTCAAGTCCGTCATGCTGCAGGATGACGCAGGGGAACCAGCCCCCGTCCATTCGGTTGCCAGTGGGCTTGATTACCCCAGTGTTGGGCCGGAGCACGCCTTCCTGAAGTCTATCGGCAAAGTCAACTATCATGCGGCCAGCGACGACGCGACGATGAAAGCTTTCTACGCCCTGTCTCGCTATGAAGGGATTATCCCGGCACTTGAAAGTGCCCATGCCGTTGCCTGGGCAATGGACGTCGCTCCCGACATGAAAGGCCAAAGCATCCTGTTGAACCTGTCGGGCCGTGGCGACAAGGACATCGACTATGTCGCGGCCACCTTCGGCCATGGGGAAGATTACGCACTGTAAGCCAGGACGAGAATAGGCCGTTCGCGCTGTGTGATTGGCCGCTGATAGGCGGACAATTGTATCGAGGTGCGGGCATGCACCTGTCGCAAAATTTCTAGCGGCAAGGTGTTCGTACCTCGATACAATTTTCTTCGAAAATCACTCGGCACGAACGGTTTTCGGCGATCTAGTTGCTTGGCTCTTTCCAGATGCCGCGCTCGACCAGTTTCCTGATCTGCGTTTTGGTGACCTCTTCGGCATATTCGTCGTGGGTCATCGGCGCACGGTCGGCGTACAGGTTCTTCGGGTAGATCGCTTCTTCATAGATCAGCTGGATCATCTCGGTCTTGAGGTCCTTCATCCAGTTCGTCCACTTCGACGTGGTGCGATGATGCCGCAGCGCCTCAATATTCACCGGACCGCAAACCGAGGTGGACACCCCGCCATAGTCCTGCTTGCCGACCAGCTGACCGCGATAATCGACAATCATCGACTTGCCGCCGAATGTATCAATCGGCGTGTCCGAATCCTGCGTCAGATAGTAAGTGCCCATATTGGGTGCCATGACATACATATTATTGTCGAGCGCCCGCGCGCGGGTCTGAATCTCGTAATAGTCGTTCGACGCAGCTGGGTGCGGGATCGACGCCCGATAAACGACCTCGGCCCCGTTCATCGCCAGCGCACGGGCATATTCGGGGTAAGAGCCTTCATTGGCCATCATGATACCCATGCGGCCAATGTCTGTATCGACAACAGGGAAAAAGGCGTCCAGCGTGCGGCCGTAGCGTTCCACCCACCAGTCGAAAATGTCATGCGGCGTCATGGAATGTTCCACCGGCAACAGTGGGACAACCTTGTAATGCTGCAGGATCACATCGCCTTCCGGGTTGATGATGAAACCAACATTGAAGAAACGATCTTTGATTTCAGGGTGCCGCGCCTTGGCCTGTGCCATGATGTAAACATCATATTCCTTGGCAATTTCGCCCAGGGCATCGGTTTCCGGACCAGGAATGTCAATCGCCCCTATATTGGCGAACTCAACATGGTCGAGGTCCAGGACCTCATCATTGAAGCCCTGCAGTGCCCCTTCGGGGATGGCAACAAGCCTTACCGGCAGGTCCAGACCCGCCAGCCAGCTCGCAGCCTTCACCATGTGCTTGTGGTGTTCGATATTCACCATAATGTCTTCGCGGCGTGAAATACCGCGAACGGTGGGCACCAGGCCTACCGCGTTATATGGATCGATCTTTGCCATGGTGAAGGCCCTTTCTTTTAGATGTTCACCTTTACGTTGATGAACCATTCACGACCACGGTCGAACAGGCTTTCAGCGGCGTTGAACGTGGAGCTATAAATGCCTGTGCGCAGGAATCGCTCGTCGGTCAGGTTGGTGACGCCAACCGTCAGCGAGTACTGCTCGTCCGGGGCGATCCAGGCAATGTTGGCATTCAACAGATGGAACCCATCCTGGAAGATTTCCGGCGAGTTGAGCGCATCATTGTAGAAGCTGGACCGATAGGACCAGTCAAGCCGCGGGATCACATAACCACCGTTACCGACCATGATTTCATGGGAGATACCAGCACTGAATGTCCACTTGGAGACACGCTCAAAGCTGGACGCCAGGCTGATTTCAGTCGCCCGCTGGTCGATTTCCTTAAAGTCTGCATCGGTGTAGCCAAGCGTCACTTCCACAAAGGTGGATTCAAACGGCTGGCCAGCCACTTCCAATTCAAAACCCTTGATCTTGGCACTGGCTGCATTCGAGGTAATCGGCGCAACGTCGCGGAAGATCTGGACCTGCAGGTCATCATAATCCGTATGGAAGGCAGCCGCATTCACCCGCAGGCGATTGTCCGGCGTGGTGTATTTGACACCCACTTCGAACACCTTGGCGAATTCCGGATCAAAGGATGGGGTTTCAGGCAGCGGCGGGAACACGCGCTGGTTAAAACCACCAGACTTGAAGCCTTCAGAATAGGTGGCATAGATCATCGCATTGTCGAATTCATAGGCCACGTTCACCATGGGGGTGAATTCGGTGATGGATGTCTGCACTTCTTCAAACGGCAGGATGCGGGTGCCCACACCAAATGCCGGGCCAAGACCACCACCGGGCTGCGGTGCCAGCGTGCGGTCGGCGAAAATGATCTGATCCGGCAGGAACTTCTTTTTTTCATCCGTATAGCGAATACCACCGGTGATGCTGAAAGCATCGGTGACGTAATAAGTCGCCTGGGTGAAGATCGCCCAGTTCTGGTTATCGAAGAAGCCACCGGAACGGAAGTCGGCCGGCACAAACTGCAGCAGGTTCACATTCAGGCCATCTTCCTGGAAGAAGTAAAAGCCGGTGATCCACTTCAGCTGATCATCAAATGCGTTCACAGACAGCTGGAGTTCCTGAGAGAACTGCTCCTGCTGAATGTCATCAAAGAACTGCGCAATTGTATGTGGTGACTGGTCACCGTCACGCGCGGCCTGTGCATCAATTTCGCGGTAGGACGTGATGGACTTGATTGCCACGGAATCATTGACGTCATAGTCGACCGTCAGCGCCAAACCCCAGATGTCGATGTTGGAGTATGACGGCGCGGTGCCGGCATTTTGGTCCATGCCAAGTACGAACTGGTCATTATAACAGGCTGGGTTGTTCAGATTGCCGCCACCATCGATGGGCTGGCCCGGCACAAGGCCGAGGCAATCCTGGCCGCCCAGAAATGTCGCCAGATAATTATGCAGGAGAGCAAAATTGTCTGACGGCGCATCAAGCGGCGGGTTCAACAGGCTGGGATCAAAATTGCCATTGGCGTCCAGCGGGTTGAAGATCATGGAGTTCAGGTCCGTGCCACCAACCCGGTTCAGGCGGGTGTCAGCCAGCGTCAGCGCCGGGCCGTTTTCACGGGTCCGGGTGCCATCAAAGGCCAGGTTCACTTCCAACCGGTCATTGGGCACCCAGCGTAAAGCGGCGCGGCCGGTGACAGAATCCCGGTCACCCAGGTCAACGCCATCGGCGATGCGTTCAACATAGCCTTCCTGGTTCAGGCTGGCGAAAGCCACCTTCAGGAACAATTTGTCGCTAAGCGGGATGTTCACGATGCCTTTGGCATCAATGCGTTCACCGCTGCCAAAGGTAAAGTCTACCTTGGCTTCAAATTCGTCGTGCGGCTTTTTGGTTGTGACATTGATGGCACCACCAATGGTGTTGCGGCCAAACAGCGTGCCCTGCGGGCCGCGCAGGATTTCAATGCGTTCGATGTCTACCAGATCCAGTACAGAACCAACGGAACGCGCGATGTAAACACCGTCTACATAAAGGCCCACGCCCGGCTCAACCGTCGGCAGGAAGTCCTGCTGACCAATACCGCGAATGTAAACTGCAGCAGAAGAAGACGCGCCGGAGAAGCCCGGGTTGTTCTGGAAGGTTACATTGGGGGCGAATGCCGCCATTTCATCAAGTTGGGTCACGCCACGCGCTTCCAGCGATTCACCGGTTTGGGCCGTAATGGCGATCGGGGCACTTTGCAGGCCCTCTTCGCGCTTACGGGCGCTCACGGTTACTTCATCCATCATGCGCGAGACGGTGCTACCGCGCTCGTCACTGCTATTGTTCTGGGCCAATGCGGGGGTGCCCAGCACAACAGAACCGGCAATGGCCAAGGCCACAACCGACTTTGAGGTTGTCTCAAACATTTGTTTCTCACCTGTTTTTGTATTGGTGTGGGGCATTTACTGCCCTTCTTCACCTGATTCAAAATCGCGGCATCCTATGCCGGTGAGGTCGCTTTGTCACGCGAAGAACGGCTAGAACATACCGTTCGTAATACCGCCATCCAGCACGATTGCCTGGCCTACAGTATAATTGGCAAACTCGCTGCACAGCAGGGCCGTATGAGCCCCAAAATCGTCGATATAGCCAAAGTCCCCGGTCGGGATGCGCATCTTCCTTGCCATGGCCAGCACTTCTTCCTCATAGGTGGTGCCGTTTTCTTCAGCCAGGGGCGCATAGCGATCATAAATCGATGCAGTGTGATACATGCCCGGCAGCATGGTGTTGATGACAACATTGTGACGCGCCACCTTGCGGGCTACTGCCGCAGCATAGTTCACAAGCGCTGCGCGAGGTGTACCAGAGAGCAGCCGACGTTCGGTGGGATTCTTGGCCGCAACGGTCCCGATATTCACGATGCGCCCCCAACCGCGGTCGACCATGCCCGGCACGCAGGCACGCATGAATTCAATCGGGCTGATCAGGGTCGTCTCGAGTATTTCCGACCAGTCATCAGGCACGATGGTGGTGTAATCCCCCGTGATCTTGGGCGGTGAGCAAGTGCCCACGATAATATCTGGCTCTGGGCAAGCCGCCAGAATGGCAGCCCGGCCTTCATCGGTTGCGTGATCTGTCACCACGGGTGTGACGCTGACGCCGGTTTCCGCCGCCAGCTCGTTGCAGACCCGCACAAGCCGCTCTTCACCGCGCGCTGAGATGACCAGATCAACACCTTCTTTGGCCAAGGCACGGGCGCTGCCAAAGCCCAGCCCCGCACTGCCGCCATTGATGATAGCCTTGCGGCCACGAATACTCAGATCCATGTTATTCCTCCTGAATGATCCCTTTGGGAGGCACCATACCGCGTCTTATGCCTGAATCCAGTTTGTTTGCGCCGTTATCGCTTGCCATGGAGGACTACATCCGTCGATAATCCCCGCCAAACAAACTGGGGAGTTTAGAAATGATCTATGATCTCGTGATCCGGGGCGGCACCATTGTGGACGGCACAGGTGCACCCGCCTTTGAAGGCGACGTCGCTATCAACGGCAATGAAATCATCGCAATCGGCACAATTGCCGAAACCGGCAAGGAAGAAATTGATGCAACCGGGCAGATTGTCACCCCCGGCTGGGTCGACCTGCACACGCACCTTGATGCGCAGATTGGCTGGGACCCGCTGCTGACACCGATCAGCCGCCAGGGTGTGACCACCGCCCTGATGGGCAATTGCGGTGTCACCTTCGCCCCCTGCAAGCAGGAAGACCAACAGTTGATCGCAGCCATGATGGAAACGGTGGAAGACATTCCCCGTGAGGCGATCATGACCGGTCTGCCCTGGACATGGGACACCTATGGCGAATATCTCGACGCTGTTGAGAAAATGGACCCGGCCATCAATATTGGCGGCCTCGTTGGCCATAGTGCCATTCGCTATTATGTGATGGGCGACCGCGGCGTTGAAGGCGACCCGACCCCTGAAGAACAGGAACAGATTGTCGACATCGCCCGCCAAGCCGTGAAAGACGGCGCCATTGGTTTCTCAACCAATCGCTTCTTGGGTCACTTTATGCCTGATGGCCGCAATATTCCCGGCACCCACGCCAAGCATGACGAAGTAGTCGCCATTGCTGAAGCCGTCGGCCAGGAAGGTGGCCTGATGCAGAACGTGCTGAACCTGGGCGGCGACTATGAAGGCGAAGAGGCACTCTTGCGCAAAGAAGCCAACGCTGCCGATGGTCGCGTGTTGTTCTCCATCACCGCTGGTGACAAGGACAATTCCGGCGCCCGCGTGCGCACCATGCTGGAAGACATGGCCGCCAATGACCTCGACATCAACGCTATTTCCGTCCCGCGCGGCACCGGCAATGTACTCGGCCTACAGGCCGGCCTGCCCTGGCGCACCAATGCGTGGAACGAAGTGCGCGAGATGAAAACGCTCGACGAGAAACTCGCCGCCATTCAGGACCCGGCCCGCGTTGAACAATTGCTGGCTGAAGCCAAGGTGGACGACACGATCCCGTCAAACGAACTATACTGGCTCGGTGCAGACGGCCAGCCGGACTATATCTCTGGCGATGAGAAGAGCCTGCAGACATTTGCCGATGAACGCGGTGAACACCCGGCAAAGACCTTCATCCGCATGTCCATCGAAAGCAATGGCACAGCCTGGTTTACCCGCCGGTTCTTTAACAAGAACCTGAAGGCCGTGGCGAATCTGCTGAGCTGTGAAACCTGCCTGCCTGGCCTGGGCGATGCGGGTGCGCATGTGTCACAGGTGACAGATGGTGGTTGGGCCACCTTTACCCTGACCCACTGGACCCGCGATGTTGGGCTTTACACCATTGAAGAAGCCGTGCGCCGCCTGACGTCGGCGCCTGCCCGCATCATGGGCCTGAGTGACCGTGGTGCACTGCAGGTTGGTTTGAAAGCCGACATCAATGTGATCGACCTGGAGAACCTGCGTGAAGAAATGCCGGAAATTCACAATAATTTCCCGCATGGCGCATCGCACTTCATCCAGGGCGCGCAGGGCTACAAGGCGACGATCTGTAACGGTGAAATCATCCTGCGGGATGACAAACTGACCGGTGCCCGCGCTGGTGAAGTGATCCGCAATGCAGGCGTGACGGCCATGGCTGCTGAGTAAGGCTCGCCATATCTAACGCAAAGGGCAGGACCTTGGTTCTGCCCTTTTTATTCTCAGCATCTGAGATTACATAGACTGTGCAGGAGGCATAATTGGTATATTTCGGCTTGATTGGCGCCGGCGGCATGGCCCCAGATATCCTGAATTATGCACTCCCTTCGCTCAACGCGGCGTTGCCGATGGGCCGGTTCCACCCCCGAAAGATATTTTATGTAGAGAGTGAACCCACGCACCGGGAACTAGATGGCGTACCCATTATTTCTGTCGACGACTTTCTGAACCTGAAAGGTCGCAAGCTATTCGCCCTTACACTGGCTGCAAGCGACGCACGTGAACGCCTGGCAGGGCAATTGATCACAGGCGGCGCTGAACCCCTGACCGTGACTCATCAAACCGCAGATGTGCATCCGGGTAGTGTGATCGGACCGGGTGCGTTAATCGGCTATCACACGATGATTGCCGCCAATAGCGTGGTTGGTCGCTTCTTTCAAGGGGTGGGCATGTCCCATATCGGGCCCGACAATATTGTCGGCGACTATGTGCGATTGGCACCCCGCGCCTTTTGCAGTGGCCATGTGGAAATTGGCAACCATGTCCTGATAGGCGCAGGTGCGCTCATTCATCAGGGTACCCGAGAACGCCCTCTGCGGATCGGCGATGGCGCAACCGTCGGCACGGGCGCAGTGGTAATAAAAGACGTCGAACCGGGAGCTACGGTTGTTGGAAACCCCGCAAAGCCTGTGGGAACTTAGTGTGTTCTCACCGTAACGGATTTGGCATCAGTAGCTAGTTCGTATGAGTTGGAATTCATTATCGGGAGGAATCTGAACCATGCATAGGATGTTGAAATACGGCGTACCGGCGCTTCTACTGATGGTGCTGAGTGCATGTGCCTCTCAGCCATCACCACCCATCCCTGATGTGCCTGGGTTTTTCAGTGGACTTTGGCATGGTGCTTTCGCCCCAATCGCCTTTGTTGGCGGCCTCTTATCCGACATACGTATGTATGCGTTCCCCAATACTGGCTCTTGGTACGACTTCGGCTTCCTGATCGGCCTAAGTGTGGTCTGGGGTGGCGGCGGTGTCAGCATTGTCTACAAGCACTGATCACCAATTTTTCAATCGACCTTGCCGTCGGCTCATGGTCTGATGCTGGCAAACTGGCACCTGATCTGTGAGACATCATGTACGAAGATATCATCTACAATGTTGAAGACCCTGTTGCGATCATTGAGTTCAATCGAGAAGATCGGCTGAATGCCGCGAGCGACAAAATGCTCGCCGAGCTGCGTCATGCCTGCGCCCAGGCGGAAGCCGACCCGGCGGTTGTGGGCATCATCATCACCGGCAAGGGCCGCGGCTTCTGTGCCGGGCGCGACATCACCCCCGGCGGGGCCAGCGGCCCATCCAAGCCGGAAGGCGACGGCAGCCTGCCGGTCGAGTTAGGCGACCCTGAAGTGGGGGATGGCTATGCGCGGTCCTATGCCTATCTGGCGACCCTGCGCAAACCGGTGATCGCCGCCGTCAACGGGCCCTGTGTAGGGCTAGGCTTTGTTTTGGCGATGATGTGCGATATGCGCTATGTAGCTGAAGAGAAGGGCTATTTCATGACCGCCTTCGGCCAGCGCGGGCTGGTAGCCGAAAATGGCATTGCCTGGATGATGCCCCGGATGGTCGGCATCGGTAATGCGCTGGAAATTATGTGGTCATCCCGCAAGGTTGGCGGGCCGGAAGCCGTGCAGCTGGGTATTGCCCAGAAATGCGTTCCTGGCGAACAATTGCTGAGTGAGGCAAAGGCCTTCATCCAGATGCTCGCGGACACCAATGCGCCCTCCTCTATCCATGCCATGAAAAAGCAGCTTTATCGGTCGCTGGAGCAGGACTTTGGCAGCGCTTTTGATGAAGCCCGCGATGCCCTTGCCGCCGCCCGCGCGGGCAGCGATGTGGAAGAAGGCATGACGGCCTTCCGCGAAAAGCGGAAACCCAACTTCAAGCGCATTGGCGACGACGGGGCATAGTCTGCCCTCCACACGAGATCGCCGACGTGATGTGGCCGCTCTCAAGATAAATTGAGAGCAGCACGCTAATTGCTAGTCAACCAGAGACAAGTTTTCGGCAGAAGATTTGCCATTCCGTCCCGGCTGCAGTTCGTAGGAGACCTTTTGGCCTTCATTGAGCGTACCAAGGCCGGCGCGTTCGACGGCAGAGATATGGACAAAGGCGTCACTAGAGCCGTCCTCTGGCTCAATAAAGCCGAAACCCTTGGTCGCGTTGAACCACTTAACAGTACCAGTCGTCATAGATATTTCCTCTCAATGGGAGTTGTTGCCACGCGTCACACCATGCGACGGGCGGGCCGTATGCGCTCACAATGTAAAGGGATAGCTAAGCTTCCGGCGTGCCGGTTGTTCAAGTAACACAGAACAAAGGTAAAACGTACAGGCGCTGTATAGGGTTTCTTCGAAGAAAGTCAATCTTCGTGACGGCGGCGGGTTACCAACCACTGAGGCCGCTATTAGCGAAAAGCGGAAGGTCAGCTGCTAACCATATGCGGACATAGCGTGTAAGCAGATTATTCTCATTGGACAGCGCATTTGTATGTCAATGCCTGTCAATTGCTATAGTGTGGAGGTTCATCGGACGAAGCATGATCTTCTTTTTTCTGGGTACAAGCAACCTAGGACGGATATGTCGCACACTCTTGCGACGCTGCCAGGACTGAAATCCTCAGCGGAACGACAGCCTTGCCAAAGCCTTAGTGCAGCTCTCAAGTGAGGAAGAAGGACTTTGTCATGGCCTACGGGTTACCCAAAAAATTGTTTTCGACTGCCTCTATTACAATATTGATCGTCAGCTTCCTGATGTTTTCCATACCAATGGCAGCGTCGTCAGATGCGTCCAATGTCCCGGTAAACGCCACAGCAAACGCTTATAGCGACGGGTGGAAGTGTGATATCGGATATCGCAAATTCAACCAAGACTGCGTTGCCATTGAGGTGCCCCATCACGCTTACCTCACGAATAGCAGATATGGCGGGGGATGGGAGTGTCATTGGGGATTTAGGAAAGCGGGTCCTCAGTGTCTTGCCATCAAATTGCCTGGCAATGCTTACATCACGCCGTCTGGTGAATCATGGGAATGTAACAGGGGTTACAGTAAAAAAGGGGAGCAATGTGCGCCCATTCAGGTGCCGGTTAACGGCTATCTTGATGGATCCCGCTTTGGCGATGGCTGGAAATGCGAAAGAGCTCATCGGAAGAATGGCAGCCAGTGCCTGCCGATCCAACTTCCTGACAATGCCTATTTGGATGGCTCAGATTATGGTGACGGTTGGAAATGTGAAAGAGGCTACGCCAAACAACAAGCTCAATGCGTGTCGGTAGAAGTGCCTGAAAATGCGCACCTCGACTACTCAGGAGCAGGTTGGGAATGTAATAAGCCACACCGCAAAGAAGAGAACGTTTGTGTCTTGAATTAAGCAAACGGCACTCGAGAAGATCCGGTGTAGGATGTCAGCGTCAGGGGTGGGTTGCCTCTGACAGGTGCCAGAGGCAACGCCACAACTAGTTAGTCAACCAGGGACAGGTTCTCGGCAGAAGATTTGCCGTTCTGTCCTGCCTGCAGCTCATAGGAGACCTTTTGGCCTTCATTGAGCGTACCAAGGCCGGCGCGTTCGACGGCCGAGATATGAACAAATGCGTCGTTAGAGCCATCTTCAGGCTCAATAAATCCAAATCCCTTGGCCGGGTTGAACCATTTAACAGTACCAGTAGTCATAGATATTTCCTCTAAATAGGAGTTATTGCCGCGCGTCACACTATGCGACGGGCGGTCCGTATGCGCTCACAATGTAAAGGGATAGCTAAGCTTCCGGCGTACCGGTTGTTCAAGTAACACAGAACAAAAGTAAAACGTATGGGCGCTATATAGGGATTGTTCGGAGAAAGTCAATCTGTCTGATGGAAATGGGTTGCCAACCGGTAGGTCGCCTTTTAGCCAAAAGCGGACGATCAGGACTTTACGCAACTTTGTGAAAGTGGTGAGAAATGGATTTCTGGATATTCAGAAACTGCTGTGAGTTAGTTTTCCAGACCAATTCATGAAATCTGAATTTCGAGGCCGCTACACTCTATTGATACCTCACCGAATTCCCCACTAACGCAGTATGTGCCGTCAGGCTTTAAGGAAAGTGTGTCTAAGCAGCCATAGTCGATCGAACCATCGGGATCTATGGAGTGGGGAACCTGATCCATTGCAGGTAACCCAGAAACACTTTTCTTCTTCGTGAATACCAACACTGCATCCTTGTAGCAGGTCCACTCGTCCGGCTTTGGCTCTGTATAGTCAGGGTGGCCCGGCCACAAACTTGCCTGGATACAGAAACGCAACTCGTCTTCAGTTTCTTCCCAAGAAAATACGTAACAGTCTTCGAGATAGATCCCTTCAAATTCTTTCATGTCCCGCCAGTGCATTGGCGGTTGGCGGTCAGTGTCAGTCATGGTCTGAAGCTATCATACTAGACTGCCAATGTCCGTTTTGGGTCATAAGCTGACATCTGCGGTGGAATGGTCTATACTTCCGTAATTAGCCAAAGGCAGACATTGGCGGCTAGATTGAAAGAAAATATCTGAGTTACGCCAATTTAATCGTAGGGCGATTTCCGTGAAATTACTTGTCAAACCATACTATGGATGGGGTTGGTACGATGCTGCGGGAAACTTGATTGAGGTGCCTGACAAATTCCAAATGGAAGTTGAGGTGGTGGAGAAAGGAAATCCATTTCAATCGGTTCTAGGAAAGGTGGAGGAACCAGAACATCCACTAAAATCAAAGTGGGTGCATTTGTCGCAGCAACAAGATCCATTCGACGGGGAGTGCAATCTCAACGCGTACGATGAGAGACCACAACAATTAGCCGCCGATATTTCCTTATCCGGCTTTGCACAGTGCAAGGTGCTTAAGGGGCGAACATGAGGTCCTCTTTGGGTCATTAGCTGGCGCCAGTTACTCAACTTGCAGAAACACATGGAAGAACAAATTATAAAGATAATTCAACGGGGCAAGAATAGGGTGCATATCCTTCGAAGAAGCGATGGTGCTTTCACTTATCGCACCCAAAATCAGTCACAGGGTGACTGGGGACCAATGGGGCTTGATTGTGGAATTTACGACAGCCCGGAGACCGCAGAAGAAGAAGCCAACTCTCGTATTTGGTGGCTAAGGAAACCTTTGTGATTTCCGCTTTGGGTCATAAGCGGACATAAAAAAACAGCGCCGGGCGGGCCGACGCTGTCTTTTCTGTTTCTATCTTGGTGGCAGTCTAGCCTTCGACAGGCAGGTCCCAGCAGGTGTGCATTTCACCGATCCGCAGGCTACGCAGCTCTGGCGCAGCACCTGGCTTGAGATGAATATTCGGCATTTTCTCCAACAGCACTTCAGTTGCCGTTACCGCCAGGTCGCGCGTAATGGCATAGAGCGACCGGGGGCGGTCATCGGGCACCGCCGGGTGCTTGGAAGGTGGACCAAAGCCAAAGGCAACGCCCGCTGGCAGACCATCGGCCCGGTACATGCCACGCGGTTCACGCTGGCAAACGTCCTTGCGGGTTACTTCGAACTTATCCGGGTTCTCATAGATACGCGGGTCACGGTTCGCCCCGGCAGCGGAACAATTCAGGAGGCCCCCTTCAGGGATCAGCACACCAAAGCGTTCCACTTCGTGGCGGGCAAAACGCTTGGCCGTCAGTACCGGTGTTGAATGGCGCAGGGTTTCAAACCAAGCGAATTTGATGAGGCGGCCATCATCCTTGATGACGTCCAGCTGGTCGGGGTTCGTGAGCAGCAGGAACCACATATTGGCCAAGCCACCGTGCAGGGATTCGTGATCCCCTTCCAACAGGCTGGTTGTAACGTCTGCCGCCGTGGCGGGACCATCTTCCAGCTCCAGCCCGGCAATGGCTGACACCATTTCTTCACCCGGGTTGGCGCGACGTTCGGCCAACAGCGGCTCGAAATAAGCCGTCATTTCATTGATGGCATCACGGCCCGCCTGTTCTGCAACAGGTTCCCAATTGATACCCCGCTGCATCCGCCAATAGCGCTCCACAAAGGCTTCCTGGTCTGCCTCGGGAATACCCCAGCTGTAGCACAGCAATTCCATGGCGTAGCGCGCGGCAAAATCAATCGCCAGGTTGGGCGCATCGCTTGCGGCCAGATCATCAGCAATACGTTCTGCAATTGCCCGAGCATTGTTGTCGAGCGCATTGGCCTGTGCATACAGCACCGGAATTTCGCCGCGCAGGTCGCGGCCATACTCTTCAATGCCATAGAACCACAGCTTCGAGCGTGTTTCGAAATTGGCCTCATCAGTAAAGATCGACGTCACGTCATTATATTGCGTGATCCAGAAGGAATTGCCGATCCAGTCACGGAAGCATGGATAGTTTTCCCGCAACAACTCCGTCACCGAATACGGGTCAGAAAGATATTCCTCAGAGATCAGCCGATTGGGCTTCATCTTCGAGGTTGTCTCACCCGGCCGCATGCGCTGGTAGATTTCGTAGGTCCGATACCCACCACCGGTCGTTTTGGCCTTGGCGACCGGCACACCATTACGGCCCACCGTAATGTCGCGCTTCATGATGTCGACGGTTTGCTTGTCGCCGGCTTGTTCGCCGGTCTTCTCTTGTGTGCTCATGGCTTTTGTTCCTGCCTTGGCGCTTAGTCGAGGTCGTATTCCAGCCACAATTCCCGAACGGAAATCAGGCCGATAGGAGCGAGGCTTTCACCATCAATGTCCTTGGGCATCAGGTCGACCCGGATACGTGGGTTCTTGAGATGCTTGGACAGGATCTTGGAACCCACAACGGCTTCCTGATGGGAAATCCAGGCACCGGGGCACAGATGCGGGCCAACGCCGAACGCCATATGGCTGTAACGGCCTTCCTTGGCATAGCCAGAGCGCAGCAATTTGCCCGAATACAAGTCGTCCCGGAAGATGTCGAAAGTTTCAGGGTCCTTGAAGATGCGGTCATCATGGTTGGCCGAGAAGTCGACCATATTCACCAGCGAACCGGCGGGAATATGCACACCGTGCAGTTCCACATCAAAGGTGTTGTGCCGCGGCTGACCACCAATGGGCGTGGAGTGACGCAGGGTTTCATGGAACGCAAGGTCCCATTTTTCTTCGTCTTCCATGACAGCGGCCATCTGGTCGGGGTGCTGCAGCAGCAGGTACCACATGTTCAGGATGGCACCACGCGTGGTTTCACCACCGCCACCGACAACAAGCGCGATGTTGGAGGTAATTTCCTCGGTCGACAGATAGTCACCGTCCAGCTTGGTTTCACAAAGCTTGGAGATCACATCCTTGCCCAGGCTGTTGCCATCCTGGTCATACAGGAAGGTGGGGTTCTTGCGGCGTTCTTCCACAATGCCTTCAACATAGTCTTCAAGGTGCTGGCGAGCTTCCAGGCCTTCCTGCTGGGTTTCAGAGCCACCCAGGCCGGACATCATGGAATTATACCAGTAGTAGAAGTCTTCCCGTGCTTCATCGGGGAAACCCAGTACCTGGCAAACAACGCGAATGGGGAATTCATTGGCAAAGGCCTTCCCCAAGGCAACCGTACGCGTGCCGTCCTTGTCTTCGACACCCTGTTCGGGGGTCATGTTGTCCCAGTCCTTGATCATTTCCTCAGCCAGCTGTTCGATGGCCGGGATACGATTGTTCAGCGACTTGCCAACAAGGTGTTGACCATAGAGGTTGCGGCGACGGCGATGCTCAACGCCGCTGAGCTCCAGCTGGGTATTGCCAAGTACACCCGATGAGGCGCCCTTGGGAATGGTGTTGAACCCTTCATCATCGAAATAGCAGTCGGTGATGTCGTCATAGCGCGTCACATAATAGCAATTATGCAGCTTGTCGTGGAATACGGGGTAGTGGTCGCGCATGATTCGGTAATACGGATACGGGTTCCGGAAGAACTCCATCGTATTGAAAATGCGCGGGTCCAGAAGCGGCGTGCCGTCAGGCGCGTGGCCCATATCGACCGCTTCACCCTCTGGCATCAGCGGAAAATCAGTAGATGCGCCGGGCTTCAGCTCGCCAGTGGCGAGGTCCGGATCAATCGCAGACGCTAGGCTTCCCGAGAAGGGGCAGCCGGAAGGTGCGGTTGTTGTGCTCATTTCATACCTTCATGCTTGAATGTTAAGTTCGGGATACGTTACAACGTACGCAACCGGCAAGCAACCGATTGACAGCACGGATGAGCAAACTAAGTTCAACGGGCTTCGGGAGGTTGGTCCTTCCGGTAAATAATTAACAGGCCGCACCCTGCAGCAAGGCACGAAAGCGGCGCCAGTCGAGGAAGAACGAGCGATGACATTTGTAATCACCGACGCCTGCATTGACGTAAAGGACGAATCCTGCGTTGAAGTATGCCCCGTTGACTGCATCCATTCAGACGAAGAAGACCGTATTCTCTATATCGAACCGGAAGAATGCATCGACTGCGCCGTCTGTGTTTCCGCCTGCCCGGTCGGCGCCATCTTTGCTGATGACGACACACCGCCCGAATCAGCCGCCTTTCTTGATATCAACGCGCTTTGGTTCAAGGACAAGGACGCCGCCCGCGCTAAGGTCAACGAGTTTGCCGGGTAAGCTGGCATGAACGCCGCCTCTGGCCGCCTGCGCCCCAGCGACATTGCCTGGGAACAGTTCCACGACCCGCATGATCGGCCGACCACGCCTGTTCGGGTGCTCAAGGCAGACGACCCCTACACGATCGAAGCCGACTTTCCGCCAGACTTTTATGCGGCGGACCCTTGGCATCCGCACGACACGCTGTATGTCTTCACCAAGGGTGAAATGCGTATTGGCGAAGAAGGCAGCTTCTTCCCCGGCGATATTCGCTGGGTCAAGGCCGGGCATATTTACGGGCCAGAGGAAGCGGGTCCAGATGGGGTCACCTTCTACCTCGTAAGTCTGGGTGGTGAAGTCGGCCTGAACTGGGCCGATATCTACGACGTGCCCGAGGCACTGCAGGACCGCCTGTCGACCCTGAAAGACTTGTGGGGCCGTGTGAACTTCGCAGATGTTCCGTTCCAGGAAGGGTCTGCACCGGGGCACGAAGTACAGGTGCTGCATAATGCCAGCCCAAGGTTGATCCGCGAACGCTTTGCACCGGATGGCGACGGCTTTACCACCAGCCACGCCGCCAGCAGCCTTACATTTGTTCTGGATGGTCGCCTGCATGTGGATGGTGAAGGCTGGTTTGAGGCCGGTGATATCCGCTGGGCGCATGGGCAGCAAGCCGGCGCCCCTGTCAAAACAGACAGTAACGGCGCCACCACCATCATGATAGATTTGCTGGCCTAAAGCCCTTTCAACAGGCATTGTCAGGCAAAACACGTGCTGAGAATGCACTATCAGCGAATGACGGAGACATAAATGTCGCGCGAAAAACTGATCGAAATGACCGAGCACAATATTGCTCACTCCAAGGCTGGCACCATCGACATGGAACCAGAAGTATTCAAGGTCCCTGCCGAGAAATACTATGACGAAGAGCAGTACAAGGCCGAGGTCGACAAGATCTTCAAGCGTGTCCCCCTGCTTTTGGCGACAACAGCTGAACTGCCCAACCCAGGCGACTACAAAGCCATGGAAGCCGTTGGCACGCCGCTGATCATTACCCGTGACAGCGACGGCGACGTACGCGCCTTTATGAATATGTGCAGTCACCGTGGCGCGGCCATTGTTGATGAAGGTTGCGGCAACACGAAACGTTTCATGTGCCCATACCATGCCTGGACATTCAACCAGAAGGGCGACCTGATCGGCATTGCCTCGCAGCAGGACTTTGGCGACATCGACAAATCAGAATATGGCCTGGTGCCCCTGCCTGTTGAAGAACGCGCCGGGTTGATCTGGGTTTGCGTGCGTCCGGATTCAGACATCGACTTTGATGCCTTCCTCAGCGGGTATGATGAACTGCTGGCCAATTTTGGGTTCGAGACGTGGCATCTGCATGACCAACGTCGTGTTGAAGGCCCGAACTGGAAGGTCGCCTATGACGGCTACCTGGACCTGTACCACCTGCCAGTATTGCACAGCGAAACCTTTGGCACCGAGATTTCCAACCAGGCGCTGTACTACAATTGGGGCCCGCATCAGCGGGTCAGTTCACCATCGCCCTTCATGGTTGGTCTGGAAGATATGCCGAAAGACCAGTGGCAGACGGAATGGATGTTGATGGGCGTGTGGACCGTGTTCCCTCATATTTCTATCGCCTCCTTCGACGGCGGCGGTCGTTCCGTCATGCTGTCGCAGCTGTTCCCGGGCGACACACCAGGTGAGTCCTACACCGTTCAGAACTACCTGATGGAAAACGCGCCGGACGAAGAACAGGCCAAGCAGGCAGACGAACAGTTCAAGCTGCTGGAATATGTCGTGGAAACCGAAGATTACGGCACCGGCCTGCGCCTGCAGAAAGCCCTGCAGACCGGCGTGAAGGACCACGTATTGTTTGGCCGCAATGAAGGCGGCGGACAACGCTTCCATGGTTGGGTCGACAAGATCATCGAGACAGAAGACGAAGACCTCAACAAGCTGTTTGCAAGCTCAAACAGCTAAGACTGTCCACAAGACACAGAAAAGGCGGCTGACCAGATGGTGAGCGGCCTTTTTTATAGGTATAAGCCCCGGTCTTAACCGAGTGCGGCCTCAACCGCAGAGACAAGCACGGGGTCATCCGGTGCCATGTCAGGAGCAAAACGCCCAATGACGTCACCATCACGGCTGACGAGGAACTTCTCGAAATTCCACATGACATCGGTTTCGTTATCCGGGCCAAGGTTGTTCTTTTCCAGCACCGCACGCAGACCGCCACCTTCGGCTTCTGTGCGAGACGGCTGAGCATCAATCAGCGCTGCATAGAGCGGGTGCTGGTCGTCGCCCTTGACGGAGATTTTCGAGAACATGGGGAACTGCACACCGAACTTGGCCGTGCAGAACTCCTGAATTTCATCGTTCGAGCCGGGCTCCTGCGCGCCAAAATTATTGGCCGGGAAACCGAGGACCTGCAGGCCCTGTCCGCGGTACTTTTCGTACATCGCTTCCAGGCCTTCATATTGGGGTGTCAGGCCACACTGTGAGGCCACATTGACAACCAGCCGAACCGACCCGGCATAATCACCCAGTGAGCTTGATGAACCGTCGATCGTGTCGACAGCAATGTCATTGATATTCGCCATCTGAATTCCTCCTCCTAAAAGACAGGGGCAAACCATACACACAGTGTGCCCCGGATAAAACCATATGGTCTGGCCCTTGGCTGGGTTCAACCTTTATGCTGCTCGGGAAACCATACTTAATTCAAGGGGAGTAGATTATGGGAACACGTCGCGACCAACAGATCGATGAGCTGATTGCCATCATGGAAATCGACAAGATACTCAACGACTATATGCGTGGGCAGGATCGCTTGGACGCAAAATTGCACCGCTCAGTTTTCTGGGACGATTGCAGGCTGGACTACGGCTTTTACCAGGGCGGGCCGGACGGCTTCGTAGAATACGCGCAGAACGCTTTGTCGTCGCATACATCCAATCATCACATGATCGGCCAAAAGGATATTCGCGTTGAAGGCGACGTCGCCTTTGGGGAAATTTACTATCAGGCATGGCACTGCATCGCCGATGAAGACGGCAACAAAGTCGACTTTGTTTGCGGTGGCCGCTATGTCGACCGCTACGAAAAGCGTTTCGGCATGTGGAAATTCGCCCACAGGACCGAAATTTTCGACTGGGCCCGGACAGACCCCGCCTCGGACCTCTATTTCGAACGGCAGCCTTCGGCCATTCGCGGCAAGCGCGGCAAAGACGATATCAGCTCAGACCGCGAGGCCCTGCGCACCCGCTAGGGCTTAAGGGCTTGCGGTTGCGGCTGCGAGCCTTAACAATGCGGTCACGGAAGATTTCACCTATTGGAGAGTAATATGCCTGAAGCATGGATTATTGACGCCGCCCGCACACCGCGCGGCATTGGCAAGGTTGGCAAAGGGTCGCTGGCCGATGTTCACCCCCAGCGTGTTCTGTCACCTGTTCTCAAGGAACTAGCAGAACGCAATAACCTGGCCACCGAAGACATTGATGACGTGATTGCCGGTTGCGGCAGCCAGGTCGGCCGCCAGGGTGCCTGTATCGCCCGCATGGCAGCACTTGATGCCGGTTACAGCGAAAAAGCCACCGGCTTTTCCCTCGACCGCTTCTGCGGCTCGGGCCTGACATCGGTCAATCTGGGTGCCATGGGCATTATGTCTGGTATGCAGAACCTGATTGTCGCTGGTGGTGTTGAATCTATGTCCTATGCGGGTACTTATGCCCGCGAATCTGGCGGTGAGCCAATGCCGAGCCTGGACCGTAACAACCAACACCTGCGCGACATGCACCCACAGCCGCATCAGGGCGTCTGCGCCGACCTCATCGGCACGCTGGAAGGCATTACCCGCGCAGAAACCGAAGAACACGCACTGGAAAGCCAGAAACGTGCCAGTAATGCCATCAAGAATGGCTATTTCGACAACGCCCTGGTGCCGGTACTGCATGATGATGGTTCTGTTGCGCTGGACCATGAGGAATTCCCACGCCCTGAAACAACGCTGGAAGGCCTCGCACAGCTGAAGCCTTCCTTTGAAGCCATGTATCAGTATCCACTGGACGAAGCCGGGCTAACCTATAAAAAGCTGGTACAGCAGGCCTACCCGGACCTGGAGATCACCCATATCCACCATGCGGGTAATTCCTCTGGCGTAGTGGATGGCGCAGGCGCACTGGTGCTGGCCTCGCCAGACTATGCCAAAGCCCATGGCCTCAAGCCCCGTGCCAAAATCACCGTCACCACCGCTGACGGCGACAGCCCCACGACGATGCTGAATGCCCCGGTACCGGCAGCGCGCAAGGCGCTGGATATGGCCGGCCTGACGGTTGACGACATTGACCTGTGGGAAATTAATGAGGCCTTTGCCGTCGTTTCCCTGCGCTTCATGCGGATGCTGGGCCTGGACTATGACAAAGTGAACGTCAATGGCTGCGCCATGGCTTTGGGTCACCCCATCGGGGCAACCGGCGCCATTATTCTGGGCACGCTGCTTGATGAAATGGAACGACGCGACCTGCACCGTGGTATGGCCACCATGTGCACCGGTGGCGGCATGGCGCCGGCCACCATCATCGAACGCATGTAGTTCCCAAAACCCAGGAGCACCGGAATGAAGAAGTTGAATTTGATGGTGCTCCTGGCCGCACTGGGCCTGGCTGGTTGCGAGCAACCAGCAGACCCTGCGCAACAGGTCCATGCGGGCCAAGCCGTCTATGAAGAAAACTGTGCCTCCTGCCATGCCGAACGTATGGCAAGAACACCCCATGCCGCCCTGCTACGGCAAATGACCGCCGATAATATCTACCGTGCTCTCACAGAGGGCATGATGCAGGAACAATCGAGCCATTTGTCGACGAAAGACAAAGAGGCTGTTTCCGAATATCTGTCGGGCATGAAAATTGGTGAAACCACCGAAGGTGCAGGCATTCCACAGTGCAAGGAAACATTCTTCAGCTCCGCCAGGAAACCCGTGAGCAAGGATTGGGGTATTAATGCTGAACGGACCCGCTATCAGGACGGCCCGCTAAACGGCTTCCCGGATGACAAGCTGGAAACACTTGAAATTGACTGGGTCATCGCCCTGCCCAACACCATCCAGATGCGTTCCCAACCCGCCTTTGCAGGCGGTTTCATGTATATGGGCAGCCAGGACGGCACAGTCTATGCGCTGGACCACCGAACCGGCTGCCAACATTGGACCTTCCAGGCTACAGCCGAGGTGCGCACCAGTTTTGCCATCACGACTTGGCCATTAGGTGAGTTAGACAAAGAACCGGTTCTGATATTTGGCGACCATGTCGGCTACGTCTACGGGTTGGATGCCCGCAGTGGCGAGCTGATCTGGAAGGTACGACCACACGACCACCCCCACGCCAAGGTCACCGGCTCACCGCGGATCATGGAAGACAAAGTCATCGTGCCCTTCGCGTCCCATGAGGACCAGTCGGCCGCAAACCCTGACTATCCCTGTTGTACGTTCCGAGGCGCGTTGGCCGCGCTTGATACGAAAACCGGCGAGACCGTCTGGATGAGCTATACCATTCCCGAAGAAAGCACCCTGCAGGGGCACAGCTCTGTCGGGACGGAACAATATGGCCCAGCCGGCGCAACCATCTGGAACACGCCGAGCATGGACTTCAAACGCCGCCAGATTTATGTCGGCACTTCCAACAATTATGCCAATCCTGATAGTGGGACAAGTGACTCCGTACTCGCCTTTGATATGGATACCGGCGGGCTGAATTGGGTCTATCGCGGCACGGTGAATGACCGCTGGAACGTTGCGTGTATGGCTGGCATTCGCGGCCCCAATTGCCCAGAACCAGAAGGACCGGATTTCGACATGGGGGCCGGCACCATGCTGGTGACAGACAAAAACGGCAAAGACATCGTTATCGCCGGGCAGAAGTCTTCTGACGCCCATGGCATTGACCCGGATACAGGTGAAGGCATCTGGCGCCATACTTTGGGTCGAGGCGGCATTCAGGGTGGCATTCACTTCGGCATGGCCGCTCATGATGGCGTGGCCTACATCCCCGTTTCCGACATGATCTATGACGGTGATGCCGCCACCTATGAACGCGAACCGCGCCCCGGGCTGTTTGCGCTGGATGCAGCGAGCGGTCAAGAAATCTGGGCCTGGGAGCCCTCAGAAGACACCTGCATGGGGCGTGAAGGCTGCGACCCCGGCATCGCCGCCCCACCGACCGTGATTGGTGATTATGTCATGACCAATGGGCTGGATGGTTGGGTCCGCATTCACCGGCGCCAAGATGGCGTCGTCGTCTGGTCTTTGGACACCACACAACCCATGGAGGGCATCAATGGAGTTGTTGGCCAAGGCGGCTCGATGAATGGCGCTGGACCCATCGCGACTGTGAACCGTGTTTACATTATGTCTGGCTATGCCTTTGCAGGACACATGCCGGGGAATTTGCTGATCTCCTTGATCCGCAGCGACCACAAAGACGACTAGACCCCATGGTGCTGATCATCAATGAGAGCCTGTCGATTGATGAGAGCGACCTGCACGAGCAGTTCATCCACGCCTCTGGCCCTGGCGGCCAAAATGTCAACAAAGTCGCCACAGCCGTGCAGCTTTCCTTCAATGCGGCAGGCTGCAAGGCGCTGACACCAGAGGTGTTTGCCCGCCTGCGCACCCTGGCAGGCACGCGCATGACCAATGAGGGTGCGCTGATTTTAACAGCGAGACGTTTCCGTAGCCAGGACCGCAACCGGCAGGATGCGCGTGAGCGTTTGCAAAAACTCATCCTCCGCGCGTTGGAACGCCCCAAAACCCGCAAGGCAACCAGGCCCAGCCGGACGGCCAAACGGGCACGGCTGGATGCCAAAAAGAAGCGCAGCGGCACCAAGAAGGCACGCCGCCCCGTCGACCCGCGTACCGACTAGCCGATATCCCACATGGACAGGCTTGCCCCTAGCCTATAGAACCATGGCCTATAGAAGAAGACCGCCGGGGAACAGGACGACCCGGCACTTCTTTTGGTATTGAAGGTTAGTAATGCTGGCTCGGCTGAAATCATTCTTTGGGAAACTGGCGCCCTCGCAGGTGACCGAACAGCCCATGGATGAAAAAGAAGCCGTCTCCAGCCTGTGGGACTTCCGCGAAAAGCCCGCCAGCCGCCTAGCCCCCCTGCCCCAATCTCTCGGCATTTGGGAACTTGCCTGGCCCACCATCCTTGCCGCCCTCATGCACACCGTCGTGCGCTGGGCCGATATCAAGATGGTTGGTGATTTGGGGATCAACGCCGTCGCCGGTGTGACGGCAGGCGGTCAGGTCTATTGGGTCATTCAGGCCGTGGCCATGGCCCTGACCATGGGCGTAGTAGCACTTGTCGCCCGCGCCTTCGGTGCCAAGGACGAAGATTTGGCCGACAAGGTATTGCGCCAATCTATTATTATCGGGACAGGCTTTGGCCTGTTTTCCTGGGTGGTATCCCTGCCCTGGTTGGGCGACGCGCTGGCCCTGATCGGCATGGCCGAAGACGTTATCCCCCTGGGTGAGGATTATCTATTCTGGCTCTTGGCGGGCAACGTGCCCTTCACGCTGGCCTTTGTGTTTGCCGCTGCCCTGCGCGCGGCGGGTGACTCGCGCACCCCGCTTTATGTTGGCGTTGTCGCCAATATTCTCAACATCTTTCTCAACTGGGTGCTGATACACGGCAATCTGGGCATGCCCGCGCTGGGCGTTGTTGGGGCCGGCCTGGCCTCGAGCATATCCATGTTCGTGCAGCTGATTGTCTTCCTGGTGCTTTGGCAGAAGCACCGCTTGAAGATCAAGCCCCGCCCCAATGGTTTCCGGGTGGACTTTGATATCTGGAAACGCATCCTGAAGATTGGTTACCCCGCCTCTATTGAAGGGGCAATGTTCCAGTTCGGCATGCTCGCTTTCATGAGTCTGATGAACCAATTCGGCACGGCAGCCTTCACCGCCTATCAAATTGGTGTGCAGGTACTGGCGCTGGCCTTCTTGCCCGGCCATGGCTTTGCCACGGCGTCTGCCACCCTCGTTGGCCAGTATTTGGGGGCAGAAGACCCGGAGGCGGCCACCCGCGCCGGGTGGCGGTCCATGGGCATGGCCATTCTGGTGATGGGCTCCATGGGCGGCATCATCATTGCCATAGCCGAACCCTTCGCCCGCTGGTTTGTCGATGATGATGAAGTCGTGATGCTGGCGGTGCAATTCATCCTGTTTTTGGGCCTGGCTCAACCGATGATGGCGATTGAAAACGCCCTGGGCGGGGGGTTGCGCGGGGCAGGTGACACCCGCTTCCCACTATTCGCTGTGTTCAGCGGGCTGTTCTTTGGGCGCGTTATTCCCGGCTATGTCGCCGTTTACCTTTTTGATGTTGGTATTGCGACCGTATGGAGTTTCCTGCTGCTTGATTATTTGATAAAGGCAGGGCTTATGAGCTGGCGCTTCAAGACCGGCAAATGGAAAACAATCAACGTCTAGGCAATCGTCCCCATGCAGACCTTTCATGAAAGCCGCGTCGAACCCGCGGATATCGACAATCTCGGCCATATGAATGTGCGGGTCTATGCCCGCAAGGCAGCCCAGGCGACCCACGCCCTCGTTGCCAGCCTGGGTTTGGATGCCAATGCACTGCTACAGGACGGCAGCATCGTACAGGCCTATGACAACCATGTTCGCTTTTACAAGGAACAGATGGAAGGCGCGCCATTAAAGGTGATTGCCGGTGTCATCTCTGCTGCGCCCGAGGCCATCACGGTCTATTTGGAGCTGTTGAACGCCGAGACTGGCGATCGGGCAGCGACATTCAACAATGTTATCCGGCTGGAAGACCCCACCACCCGCGCGTCCAAGCCGTTTGCCGACGAAATAATCCAGCAGGCGCTGACACATATTGTGGACTGGCCGGACTATGGCCGCCCGCGCAGCTTGCCGCTGGAGCCCGTCCGCACCGATATCACCCTGCAGATGATGGCAGATAAACAGGTCATGGTGCGCTTGGAGCCCTATACGCTGGATGCCGATGATTGTGACAGTCATGGTTTCATGAACCTACAGGATGGCACGTCCCTGGCCTTCGCCAAGCTACCCATCAAGATCAAGCAGCAGCGTGGCTATGCCCGCGGCTGGGGTGATGACAATATGGCCATCGCCACCATGGAGAGCCGTCAGGTCCTGCTGGCCACGCCAAAGCTCGGCGATACCATCGTTACGCGATCAGCCCACTTGGCCGTCGGCGACAAGACAGTGCACTCGGTCCACTGGTCCTTCAATGAGGCAACCGGTGCCCCTGTCTCGATGATTTCTCAGATCGGCCTGGGTTTCGACCTGACAGAACGACGGGCCCGCTCCTTCCCGCCGCAAATGCGCGCCGTATTTGAAGAAAGCATCTATCCGGAACTCGCCTGATACCCGCCTCATGCCAACAAAAAGAAAGCCCGGCATTGCCGGGCTTTCTTTTGTCTGTGTTGTCTTTTGGTTGAAATGTTCGGCCTAGTTGGCGACGTGCATCCACCAGGCATTGCCATTGACGGAGTAAATGGGGCGGTAGTCGTTGATGGCGGAAGCCAGTTCGGCCTTCCAGCTCTGGTTATCCAGAACCATCTGGCCGTCTTCACTGTCGACAACCAGGACGGCGTGGCCAATATCATTTGCCTGTTCCAGAACAACGATCCGCATGGCGTCTTCATCGACACCCATGGCTTTCAGCAGCATGTATTTTGCGATGGCGAAGTCTTCACAGTCACCAGCGCCGCGGGCGAAGAATTCAGCCGGGGAAGCCCAGTAATCTACGCGGCCATATTGAGCGGCATCTTCTTCGTAATAGAAGCGGTTGATTTCGCGGTTAACGGCGTCGATCTGTTCGCTCAGAGGGCGGTCCTTGTTTTCTTCAATGATGGCGTTCCTCTCAGCAGCGGCTGCACCCTGCAGGCCAGCTTCTTCATGCTTGACCAACAGGCCCTGCCACTTTTGCAGGTTGGAATGGGAGGTATATTCGATTTCCTGGGGAGTTGAAGAAGGAAGGCTGTTTGGTAACACCTGCCTCTGCACCGGTTACCAGGGTAACAACTGCGATAGCAGATGCAATGAAAAGAGTAGTCGCTTGTTTTGCTACGTTTGGCACAACATGCCTGCCTTTCGGTAGCTCCGCTGCCCTCGTGGGGCCGGTGGCTTTGCGTCCCGCCGTTGCCGACGGTTTGCCGTTTCGTTGGTCTTTCTGATTTCATCGTGCCAAACGCACCCAGGCAGGTGGGTTAAGATAAATTAATTAAGAAGGCTTAACATTTACATCGTATATACATTTTTATTCTTTTAACTTGTTGATATTTATGAATAATATATATTTACGGTTTACAAAAAAGTAGCGATTAGGAGTGTTAACTTAACACTCCTTAATGTTGAATTTGAAATGAGCCGAAAACGACTTTGGGGAGTCCTAGAAAAAGTTCTCTTCGCCTGTCTTTTTCCACAATGGGAACTTGGTCATCACCTTGGAAAAAACCTCGGAGTCGAGCCACAAAGCCAACCAATCCTGCAGTTCTGGCAGAGGCAATGAGTCGAACCACGCACGGTCCGTATTCGCAAACTGGCGAATGAATGGGAAGATTGCCACATCCGCCAGGCAGGCCCGCTCACCAAACAGAAAGGGCTGACCTTTCAGGTGGCCATTCAGAAGCTCAAGAAACAGGAGGCCTTCCTGACGATGGTCCGTCGATTTCTCGCCGGGGTATCGCGTGTCGTATTTATACCGGTCAAGATTGTGCTTGAACTGGTCATCGCATTGGCGGATCAGCGCCATCATGTCGTCGACAGTTTCGGTCGGGGGGATCAACCAGTCATCAGGGTCATTCAACCCCAACGACCATTGCATCACGTCCAGACTCTCATCGACCACTGTGTCATCCGGCAATACGACGACCGGGACTGTTCCCTTGGGCGAGGCAGCCAACATTTCATCGGGCTTGTCCCGCAGGACTATTTCGCGTAGACGGCACGGCGTCCCCGAGGCAACCAGCGCCATACGGGCCCGCATGGCATAGGGGCAACGCCGAAAGGAGTAGAGGATAGGCAACGGCTGCCCATCAGGTTCTATCCCTGCCTCGTAGAAGCGTGTCACTTACCCTCGCCCTGGTCGACCTTGTGCGCATCCTCCCTGGGCGGCTGCGCACCAAGATGTGCTTCACCCCGCTGCTTGGCCAACTGAATTTGCCGCTGCCGTTCGGCATAGCGCTGCCGCTGCGCCGGGGTTCTTTCATTGTGGCAATGGGGGCAGGAAACGCCTTGCTCAAACAAGGGAGAAGCCATATCTTCTGCCGTTACCGGTCGGCGGCAAGCGTGGCACATACCGTAATCCCCGGGCACCAGACCATGGCCAACGGAAACCCGGTCATCAAAGACGAAGCAGTCGCCTTCCCACATATTGTCGTTCCCGAGTTCATCCTGTTCCGGCACGTTTTCCAGATATTTCAAGATACCGCCTTTGAGATGATAAACGTCCTTGACCCCTTCGGCCTTGAGGAACGCCGTCGATTTTTCGCACCGAATGCCGCCTGTACAGAACATGGCCACTTTTGTGTCCGGCGTGATGTATTCCTGCGCGCGAACCCAGTCCGGAAATTCACGGAAGGTTTTAATGTCCGGATCTATCGCCCCCTTGAAGGTACCGATGGCCACTTCATAATCATTCCGCGTATCGATAACGACAACATCCGGGTCGTTGATCAGCTCATCCCATTCCATGGGGTCAACATAGGTGCCGACAATGTCATTGGGGTCTACCCCCGGCACCCCCATGGTCACGATCTCCTTCTTGAGGCGCACTTTCATACGCAGGAAGGGATTTTCTTCAGCATAGGATTCTTTATGTTCCAGCGCTTCGAAGCCGGGGATGGCTCGAATTTGGGCCAAAACGGCGTCAATGCCGGCACGCGGGCCTGCAATGGTACCATTGATGCCTTCTTCAGCCAGAAGCAACGTACCCAGCGTGGCAGCCTCGTTGCAACAGGTCTGCAAAGGCGCCTGCAGTTCGGCAAAGTCCGGCTGCGGCGCAAAGTGATAAAGAGCGGCAATTACGACCTGGTCTTCCATAGTTCCTGTATCCTGTAAAATCGGCCTGCAGCCCCACGCAATAGCCCAAACCGACTGTCTGCGGGCACCATAACGGGAAATGCGGGAAGGTCAAATCTGCTAAACAAATCTCAACACAACTCTTCTTTTCATCTGGTTTCCCTGTCATCATGATGCCCCAGGGTGAAAAAGGGGAAGGCACCATGGAAGTCGTAGGGATCAAAGTTGCCTATATTGTCGTCATATTTCTGGCCGGTGTGCTGGGAGGCTTAGCGCCACTCAGAAAAAAATCGCTTTCAGGGCATGGTGCGGGCGTCGGCTTTCAGCGCGGTGAAGCGTTTGCCGGCGGTGTATTCCTGGGCGCGGGTTTGCTGCACCTGTTACCCGACGCCGAGTCCAATTTTACAACGTTAATGCCCAACCAGGACTTTCCATTGGCTCCCCTGTTTGCCGGCATTGGAATACTGGCGATACTCTTATTTGATCACGCCAGCTCCAAGGGAAGCGCCCATAAGGACCGCACCCCTATCCTGCTGATGATTATGCTGTCGGTCCATTCCATCATTGCTGGTGCCGCCCTGGGCATTGAGGGCGGCATGGCCAGCTCTATAGCGCTTTTCGTGGCTATTATGGCCCACAAAAGCAGCGCTGGCTTCGCCCTGGGCGTGGCGCTTGCCAAATCCGATACAGCGCTTAGCGAAAGCAAGCGGCAGATTTATGTCTTTTCACTGATGACGCCCATTGGCGTCGTACTGGGCAGCGTCATGGCAGAGGCCTTTACGGGTCGGTCCGGCGTTCTTTTTGAAGCGCTGTTCGATTCGGTAGCCGCGGCTACTTTCCTTTACATGAGTTTAGGCAGCATATTGCCAAATGCCATGCAGCGTGACTATGGCCTCACCATTCAATGGATTGTTGCCATTCTCGGCTTTACCACCATGGCGCTGATTGCCATCGTGGCCTGACCACAACAATGCCAGAAAGATAAAACATGACCGAGACAACACAGGCGCCGTCGCGTCGTAAAACAATTATCGCTGGCGTGGCTGGTAATGTGCTGGAGTGGTACGACTTTGCCGTCTACGGCTTTTTCGCCCCGATTATTGCCCAGCAGTTCTTTCCGTCCGATGATCCAACGGTTTCGCTGATTGCGACCTTTGGTGCCTTTGCTGCCGGGTTCCTGATGCGCCCTGTTGGTGGTGCCTTCTTCGGCCATATCGGCGACAAGCTCGGCCGCCAAAAGGCACTGATGCTGTCTGTCATGATGATGGCCGTCCCCACGTTCCTGATTGGCTTTCTGCCAACCTATGAGACCATCGGCATAGCCGCTGCTGTGTTGATGGTATTGTTACGCATGGCCCAAGGCCTGGCTGTCGGTGGTGAATATACCAGCTCTGTTGTTTTCCTGGCTGAACAGGCACCAAGGGGCAAGCGTGGTTTCTTTGCCAGCTGGGCCATGTGGGGCGGTGTTGCCGGCACCATGCTGGGGTCCGCCGTTGGTGCGGGTCTGAGCAATATCATCCCCCATGAAGACCTGATCAGCTGGGGTTGGCGGTGTGCTTTCCTCGGCGGCATCGTGGTTGCCCTGTTTGGCTATGTCATCCGCCGCCATATGGGCACAGAAGACAGCCCCAAGCCGGAAGCCTCACCCATCAAGCTGACCTTCACCAAATACCTAAAGCCCATGCTGCGTCTGTCGGCCCTCAACATTGTATCAGCCATCAGCTTCTACCTGATGTTCGTCTATATCGTGACCTGGTTGGTCGACTATATGAAAGAACCCAATTCTACAGCACTGGATATCAACACCGCGGCCATGGCCGTCTTGCTGGTCTTCATCCCCATTGCGGCGATCATTTCCGACAGATGGGGCCGCAAGAAGATGATGCTGTTGGGCATGGGTGGCTTGGCAATCTTCGCCTATCCACTGCTTACACTGATGCACCAGCAGGATGCGATGATGATTTTCTTGGGCCAGGTGGGCTTTGCAGCCCTGATTGCCACCTTCATGTCTGTAATCCCGGCAGCCATGGCAGAAATGTTCCCGAGTGAAGTGCGTGTGACCGCCGTAAGCATCGGCTACAACCTGACCTTTGCCATCTTTGGCGGTACAGCCCCGATGGTGGCGGTCTGGCTTATTGAACGCACCCATGATGACATGGCTTTTGGCTGGTATATGTCAGCCATGGCAGTCGTCGCCTTCCTGGTGGCGCTGACCCTGAAAGACAAGCGCAACGAACCACTTGAAGACTAGAATAGGAAAAACCGCCTGCTAGAAGAGATGCATCTTCTCAGCAGCGGTCTTTAACTCATCCCTGAAGTCGGGGTGGGCAATGCTGATCAGCAGTTCGGCCCGTTCTGCCAGCGAGCGCCCCTTCAGGTTGACCTTGCCATATTCGGTGACGACAAAATGCGTATCCATTCGCGTGTCGGTCACGGTGCCACCCTGGATGGTGGGCACGATCTTGGACATGGTGGTGTCTTTGGTGACGGATCGCATGGCAATGAATGACTTGCCGCCCCGTGACGCATAAGCCCCCCGGACAAAGTCGAGCTGCCCGCCCGTGCCGCTGAATGGCAGGCCACCAATGGCAGAGGCATTGATCTGGCCTGTGAGGTCAATTTCAATTGCAGAATTCACAGAGACCATTCGGTCATTCTTGCGAATGACGTAAGGGTTGTTCACCCATGATGCCGGGTAGCCGGCAATCGAGGGGTTGTCATCCATGAAGTCGTAGGTGTCTTTATCACCGATCGCGAGTGTGAAGACATGTTTGTGCGGCAATACCGTTTTGGCGCGACCATTCAGCACGCCTTTCCGAATGAGCGACACCATGGGCGGTGAAAACAGTTCGGAATGCAGGCCTAAATCTTCATGCTCTGCCAGGTGCTCTAACACGATATTGGGAATAGCCCCGATCCCCATTTGCAAGGTTGCCCCATTGGGGATTTCTTCTGCAATCTGGCCCGCAATAGCAATATCTTCCGGCTGGGCGGGGCCAAGTATGCCCTGCATGAGCGGCACATTGTGTTCCACGACCAGGTCGACATCGTTGATATGCACCTGGTTCTCGCCGAAGGTGCGCGGCATATTTTCGTTCACCTCCAAGATCAACTTCTTTGCATGAAGAATAACGGTTGCACCGTAGTCGGCATTCGTCCCCAGGCTAAAATAGCCCGCCCGATCCATGGGTGAGACCGTCACCATAAAAACATCTGGCGAAATATTTTCCGTCAGTAGCCGCCCCGCCTGGTGGAACATGCAGGGAATGTAGCCGACCCAGTCTTCGTCTTGATCGCGGCCCTGCTTGGCCAGGGCTCTGTCATAAGCACTCATAAAAAGGGGGTGCGGATGCACGCAATGCATCAAGTCGGCCTGCAGGATGCTGTTATAGGCAGCTTCGGTCGAATGCATGTAAAACAGGTCGAGGCATTCATAGGCGCCTTCTTGGGCGCGCTGCGCCAGGGCCTGCATCAACGCCGGCGGCATCGACGCGCTCATCCCCAGAACAACATTGGATCGGTCGTCGATCGTGGCGACAGCCTGGGCAGCCGAGACGCACTTGTCCTGATAGGTTTGCTGATAGACATTCATGCTGAACTGGCCCTAGGTTTCGGGCTTGGCCCGCAGCCGCAAGCCGCTGCCCGAGGTCTTGCCAGCAGAAATCGAAACGATCGATGCTTTGGCCAGAACAATGAACTCGCCCTGTTCCGATTCGAAAGGGAGAAATTGCCGTTCATCGTTCATGACGTCTACCAGCCGGTCGTGGACAGGAACAAACAGATATCCCTCTATGTCACTGCCATCATATTGACGGATAGTCACAGCCGTTTTGTCTTTGGTTGGAATGAAACTGTCTGCCATTCTTTTGATCCTCTGGCGTCAGTAGATTTCAAAACGCGACCGCCAAAGCACATTCAACCCGCCGGTGTCGCAACCCCTTGCATCGCAAGCCCAAAGCATGACGGACAAAGCCATTTTGTCAATGTTTGCATTACCTTCACGCCATCAACTTATTGCGAGCCATCCAGCCAAACCCCTTATATTTAGTCCGCCAGAGCCTCTTCCAGCTCCTCCTGGAGAAGCAGCCAGTTCTCCTCTTCACGCGCCAAATCGTCTTTGATCTTGGCCAACTCGCGACTCATTGTTTCAATTTTTACGGATTCAGTCTGTTCATAAAATGTTGGGTCCGCCAATTGCGTTTCCAGCACCTGCTGGCGCCTCTCCAGCGCGGCGATCTGTTTTTCCGCCTTCTTAACGGCAGACCGCAAAGGGGCCGTCTCTCGCCGGCGTTCCTGTGCTGACCTGCCCACCTTTTTGGGTGCTTCTTCGACCTTGCCCTTCTTGCCCCCGCGACCGCTGCGTTGGCTGAGCAGTTGGGTCTTGTACTCTTCGATATCACCTTCAAAGACAGAAACCGCACCGTCCTGGACCAACCAGAGCCTGTCTGCCACCGTCTCCACCAGATGCGGGTCGTGGCTGACAACGATAACAGCGCCTGGGAAATCATTGAGCGCATGAACCAGCGCCTCACGACTTTCAATATCGAGGTGGTTTGTCGGCTCATCAAGGATCAGGATATGCGGGGCGTCAATGGCCGCCATAGCCATCAGCAACCGCGCTTTCTGGCCGCCTGACAGGCGCTCAACCGGGTTTTCAACAATGTCGGCGCCGATCCCCGCCGCGCCAAGACGTGAACGGATCTGCGCATTCCCTTCATCCGGTCGCAAACGCACCATGTGCTGGAAGGGCGTTTCCCCTTCCACCAGTTCATCGAGCTGGTGCTGGGCAAAAAACCCAACACGCAACTTCGAAGGCTTGGTCAACTTGCCGTCCATCAAGACCATGCGCCCGGCCAAGAGCTTGGACAGGGTCGACTTGCCCTCACCATTCGCGCCCAACAGGGCGATGCGGTCATCCTGGTCGAGCCGGAGGTTCATCTTCTGCAGCACCGGGGTGCCGTCATAGCCAACGCTACCCCCTTCAATCGTCACGAGCGGCGGCGGTAATTCTTCCGGCCCGGGGAAATGAAACTCCGCGATCCGGTTTTCAGTAACCCCGGCAATGGGTTGCATCTTCTCTAACAATTTGAGGCGCGACTGTGCCTGGCGCGCCTTGCTGGCCTTGTACCGGAACCGGTCAACATAGGCCTGAATATGCGCCCGCTGGGCATCTTGTTTGCGCTTCATGCTTTGCTGTTGTTCCAACTGCATGCGGCGCTCGGCATCGAACTGGTCGTAGGTGCCGGTGTAATAACTGAGTTTCTGGTCCATCAGATGCAGAATACCCGTCACAGACCGGTTCAACAGCTCCCTGTCATGGGAGATGACCAATACCGTGTGCGGATATTTCGCCAGGAAGCTCTCCAACCAAACAGTGCCTTCCAGGTCCAGATAGTTCGTCGGCTCATCAAGCAACAGCAGGTCGGGTTCTGAAAACAGCACCGCGCCCAACGCCACACGCATGCGCCAACCGCCGGAAAATTCATGGCAAGGGCGCGTCTGGGCGGCTTCGTCAAAACCCAGCCCTGCCAAAATTGTTGCGGCTCGCGCTTCAGCAGAGTGCGCATCAATATCCGCCAGGCGGGTATGGATATGGGCGATACGTTCAGGGTCTGTTGCTGTTTCGGCCTCAGACAAGAGTGACGCCAGCTCCACATCGGCCGCCAGCACCGTTTCCAGCAGGCTATCGTCACCGGCCGGGGCTTCCTGCGCCACACCGCCAATGCGAAAATTACGCGGTACTTCAATCTCACCAGATTCGAGCGACCATTCATTGCGGATCAACCGGAACAGGCTGGTTTTACCTGTGCCATTGCGCCCCACAATCCCTACCTTGTGGCCGGTGGGAATCGTGGCCGAGGCATCACTGAATAGCGGCTTGCCCTCAATGGCAAAGGATATGTTGCGAATGCTCAGCATGGCACGGGTGTGCAGGCTTGGCGGCTGTTTGTCAACGGGCTGCCGCTTCTATAGGATCGACCCCCTAGAGGGGGAAACAATTGAGCAGCCATCCGCAGCAACCAGACAATACAACGTCGTCATCGACCGTCGTAGGCGGCGGCATGAAGAAGGTGCTCTATACGCTGCAAACGGCGCAGCGCATGGGCCTGCGCAAGACCTCCAAAGCCATGACAGCGCACAATGCCTGCAAGGCCTGCGCCCTGGGCATGGGTGGCCAAAAAGGTGGTATGACCAACGAGCTGGGGGAGTTCCCCGCCTTTTGTAATAAGAGCATTCAGGCCCAGTCCAGCGATGTACAGCCGCCTATACCAGAAGAAATATTCCAGCACCCACTGCCCGAGTTACAGGAACTTTCCGGGTATGAAATGGAGCATCTCGGGCGCTTGAACGTACCGCTCTACAAGACGGCTGGCAGCGAACGCTATCAGCCCATCGCCTGGAGCGACGCCTTGGCGCTGGCCGCCGACAAATTTGCGGCCACCGACCCGGCGCGGACGTTCTTTTATTCTTCCGGGCGGTCCTCCAACGAGGCCGGGTTTGTGCTGCAATTGCTGGCCCGCCTTTACGGCACGAATAACGTCAACAATTGCTCCTATTATTGCCATCAGGCCACCAGCGAGGCATTAGCCAGTTCCATCGGTACCGGGACATCGACCATTGAGCTCGATGACCTGACGGGCTGTGACCTGATCTTCGTCATTGGGGCTAATCCGTCGTCGAACCACCCGCGCTTCATCCACAAGCTGATGGATTGCCGCAACAGAGGCGGGCATGTGGTCATTATCAACCCGGCCAAGGAACCCGGGCTGGTCAAATTCGCCGTCCCCAAAAGCCCGAAAAGCCTGCTGAGCGGCGGCACCGAGATTGCCACTGCCTATCTGCAGCCCAAAATCGGCGCCGACATTGCCCTGTTCAAGGCCATCGCCAAAGCGCTGCTGGAAATTAACGGGCAGGACGACGCGTTTTTGGAAACCCACGCCGAAGGCATGGAGCCGTTCTGCGCCGACATTGAAGCCCAACACTGGGATGCTCTGTGTGCACAATGCGGCGTGACCAAAGCCGATATAAAGCATGTCGCCAAACTCTATGCCCAGGCAAAGAATGTCGTCTTCGCCTGGGGTATGGGTATGACGCACCACCTGCATGGCGTTGAAAACATTGAGTATATTTCAAACCTCGCCTTACTGCGGGGCATGGTCGGCAAGCGCTATGCCGGGCTCTTGCCCCTACGCGGCCATTCCAATGTGCAGGGAATTGGCACTATTGGAGTCACACCCGTATTGGCGCAGGATGTCTTCCACCGTATGGAGGCAGCGCTGGGCGTCACCCTGCCAACCTCGCCCGGTTTCGATACGATGGCCGGCATGCAGGCCGCCCATAACGGTGACATTGGTGCGGCATTGATCATGGGTGGCAATCTCTATGGTGCTAACCCCAACAGTAGCTGGGCTGCTGAAGCGCTCAACAAAATCGGCTTTAAACTCTTCCTGACCACAACGCTGAATCCCGGCCATGTGCACGGCGTTGAAAATGGCGAAAGCCTGATCCTGCCGGTTACCGCACGGGATGAGGAATGGCAGCCCACCACCCAGGAATCCATGTTCAACTTTGTGCGGCTTAGCGATGGCGGCATTGCCCGGTTGGACAATGTAAGACCAGAGACAACAATTCTGTGTGACCTGGCTGGCCGCCTGCTGCCCGACAGCCCAGTGGACTGGCAGGCCTTCAGCCGCCATCAGACAATCCGGGAGGCCATTGCAGAAATCGTTCCCGGCCTCGAAGAACTCGCGAGCATCGATGTGGCCAGGAAAGAATTCCATATTGCAGGCCGCCTGATGCATGAACAGACCTTCAAGACCAAGAGCGGCAAAGCGCGCTTCAACACCCGCCCAACGCCGCAGGCGCAGGGTGAGTTGATGCTGGCAACGGTGCGCAGCGAGGGGCAGTTCAACACCATTATCTATGAGGAAAAGGATACATACCGCCAGACGGAGGATCGCTGGTGCGTCATGATGTCGCCTGAGGACATAGCATCTCGCAGCCTGCAAGACGGGCAGACTATCACCCTGAAATCTGCCCACGGCACCATGCAGGATGTAACGCTTTATACGCACGACCTGTCGCCGGGCAGTGTGATGGCCTATTTCCCCGAAGCCAATGTCCTGGTCGGCACCGATGTTGACCCACGCAGCAAAACGCCCGCCTTCAAGGCCACCCCTGTTTGGATCGAATAGCCATGAAGATTTCACTCTTTACCATCGACATTCCACAAGCGCAGTTGGATGACCTGCATGACCGCCTGCGCAACACCAATTGGCCGCATGATTACGGCAATGACGACTGGCAATACGGCACTAACACGGCTTATTTGCGCGACTTGGTCGACTACTGGATCAATGAGCATGACTGGCGTGCAGCGGAAGCCGAAATCAACAGCCACAATCACTTCAAGACCGACATCGACGGCATGCCTATCCACTTCATTCATGAGAAAGGCAAAGGGCCAGAACCTATACCCCTCATTTTGTCACATGGCTGGCCGTGGTGCTTTTGGGACCTTCGCGAGGTCATCGGCCCGCTGACCGACCCGGAAGCCCATGGCGGCCAGGCAGAAGATGCCTTTGACGTTGTCATACCGTCGCTGCCAGGCTTCGGCTTTTCGACACCTCTGGCAACACCTGGCATCAATTTCTGGCGCACCGCTGACATGTGGCACAAACTGATGAAAGAGGGATTGGGCTACGATCGATTTGGCGCACAAGGGGGCGACTGGGGCGCGCTGGTCACCAACCAGCTTGGTCACAAATACGCCAACAGTCTGATCGGCATTCACCTGACGAATGTAATCCCCTTCACCCTGTTCAATACCGAACGCCCGTGGGACATCACCGGTGGCAACACGGTACCGGAGGACATCACCTGCGAGGCGCGCAAAGCCGCTCATGCTCGCCAGGAACGCATTGCCAGCCATGTCGCCGTCCATGTGTTGGACCCGCAGACGCTTGCCGTTGGATTGCATGATTCACCCGCCGGGCTGCTCTCCTGGCTGGTGGAGCGCCGCCGCGCCTGGGGCGACTGTAATGGCGATGTGGAAAGCCGGTTTACCCGTGAGCATCTGATCACGACGACGATGATCTATTGGCTGACCAACAGCTTCAATACCTCTGCCCGCTATTATGCCGAGGCCGCCCACAACCCCTGGCAACCAGCCCACACGGGTACGCCGCAAATCACTGTCCCTGTGGGTGTCACCCTGCTGGAAGGGGACAATCCCGGTGGGTTGGGGCGCGATACATCCGGCATGTTTGATGAACACTACACCAATAGCCACCCCACCGGCGGGCACTTTGCCCCCATGGAAGAACCAGAGGTCGTGGTCGCAGATATTCGCGCCACCTTCAGGTCTCTACGATAACCTCACCCTTGGTCAAATACCGATCTCGACTCTCGGGGCGCTATCAACGTCCGTTTCGACCCGGTCACGGCATTCGAACAGGCGATCTGGCGCTATCCCGAATTCCGCTGTGATCATCTGTTTCACAGCAGTCTGACGCGAGTCAGCCAGGATTGTGAGCCTTGCATGCTCATCCTCGGCAATCGACGAGGCCATGATATCGGGCATGGTTGGCGCTGGCGGGGTCGGCTGACCCAATGCCACAGCATCTGCCACCGCCTGTTCGTGGGCCACGGCTGCCTCGAGCAATGCAATTTCATGCGCTGGCCGCCGCAACACGGCAAGGTCTTCCCGCGTTGCGACACCACAGACGAGAATGGACAGTTTTGGACGATCGTTCATCAGCGTTGCAACGGACCCGACATACTCTTGCGCCTTGCTGTCCAAAGTGGCGTCACCGTCCTCGAAAATCACCGGTTCGAAATCCACGCCGCCATCGTCTTTGGAGATATCCCCCAACAGTGCAATTGGGAACAGAACCTTCAGCGTTGTGACCACAGCACCCGATATGGCATTGCCAATGGCCTTGGAAACAACACCAGAAATACCGAAGTTAGGGTCATCCAATTGGCCGGAGATCGGGATATTGAGCTCGATGTTTCCGTCTTTGTCCTGCAACAGGTTGATGGCGGTATCCACCGGCAAGTCCACTTGTTCAGCAAGACTATTTTTCGCAAACTCGTCCAGTTCTTCCAGCTCAATACGTTGGATCAGCCAGTCCGTTTCCGCATCCAGCCTGCCGTTTGCAGCATTACCACTGAAGTCCATTTTCTACCGACCGGACTTGAGATTAACCCCCATAGCGTCAGCGGCATAGGCAGATATATCCGGCAGCGCCAATCGGTCCAGTTGACCTGACACGTCAAAAGCTGCGCCGCCCGGGGCAAATGGCCGGACGGTGCCGGCAAGTTGAAGCGTTGTATTCTCTCCGTAAGCGGCATCCAGCGACACATCGGTGGCAATGTCGGGTTGCGCCATATCCATACGACCAACACGCAACGCAGCAATCCTCAGTTCTTGCTGAATAGGCTGGGCCAGGCTGGCGTCATTCAGGGCAATAACCGCCTCATCTGCAAATATGACTTCATCAACAGCCAGTTGTAAACTGGCGCTCGCGTCCTCACGAGGCTTTTCACCGTCCAGTTCCGCCGGCCCTTCACCGCCAGGCATAAGCGAAAGTTCGGCAATCCATTCGGCAGTTCGATGAAGGGTAACGGTCACGCCCCCAAAGACAATCGCACCCAACTCAATACTCTGCGTCTCGCCAGCACGTACGGGGCCAATCTCCGTACGCTCAACGAAAACACAGCCTTGCTCCTGAGTTTCTAAAGCGGCAAGCCCTTCAAGCAGAACGGAGTCGGCAGCGTATTGCCCTGCTGAATCTGCCGTCAGCGCATCGATGGCAGCAGAGGCAAAACTCAGCAGCGGCCCACGCTCACTGCTGATCTCCAGGGAACGATTGTCGATATTGGCAGAGAAGTCCCAAGCCAGTCCATCCGCTGACTCTGAAGCTTTAGCCTGCTCCACATCGACACGAATAGAGCCCAACGACACCGAGGGCGCACCCTCAATAACAATACTGAACGGCTCAATAGATGCTGTCCCTTCAACACTCAGGCTGAGGTAGTCGCGCGACTGAATTTCACCATTCAGGGCAACATTGGCATACCCGGTGAGCGATGGACCGACATACAGTCGATCCAATGGAAAATTGTCGACGCCAATGTCAAAATCGATATCCAGCTCTTCTGTAAACGGGCGCACACGCATCGAAGCATTGATTTCCGCACCCTCAAAACGCGCCTCAAGATCCAGACGACCCGGCATCTGCGGTGTCCATTCCTTCAAGTTCTCGATCAACGACTCATCAAGAAGTAGCAACCCCGACAGCTCTGGCTACCTAATGGCAAGCTTGGCGTCAGCCAATTCCAAACGCGTCAGCCCGAACACCCAGGCGGACTCATCTTCACCGTCGCTAGCAAGGCTGGGCAAATTGGGTATCGATATCGTGCCGTCGGCGCCGCGCTCAACCTTAAGCGTCAACCCGGTTAACCTGGCACCAGTGACGTCGACCCGCTGCTGGGACAAAGGCCCCAGGCCTAGAAACAGTGTCAGACCATCCAGGTCTGCGATCTGCTTATCGCCACGGTTGAGGGCCAATGGGCCAGTTTCCAAACCCATATTGAAGACATTGAAATGGACTTCTTCCAATCCTTCAGCATGCAAACCGTAGTCGGCTAAATAATCTTCCAAATAACCGCGTAGAAAAATGGAAGGCAAAAAGTACAGGGCCAAAAATACGGCAGCTATGAAGCCACCCAGGATCATAAAGCGATTTCGTCTGCTAATTGTCGCCATATTCTCTTTGGTTGCGGGCTATTCCAGATCTTCCGAGAGTACGACTGACCACAGAACTTGGCAAGACGAGTACAGATGGCATAATCACCAAAAAGGGGGCGTATATGGACATCGTAGATTCGCAAATTCACTTCGGCCCGGGCGGCATAGACGACATTCTTGCCGAGATGGACGCTCTTGGCATTCAGGGCGTGCTGGTCGATGAGTTCTGGGGTCTGGAAACCTGGGGGCCAGGCTACACACTACCGAATGGCACCTTTCGCCCCACACGCCCGACTGTGGAACTCGCCGGCGCCCTGCACCCGGACCGCTTTTCCTACGTCGCCCGTGTTGAGCGCACCGACCCGGAGGTTTTGGCACTCATTCGCATTGCTGATGATGACCCGCATTGCCGAGCGATCCGTGTGATCCCGGCAGTTTCACCCGACGAGTTGGAGGCGATGGCGAATGGCGGCTATATCGACATATTCCAGACCTGCCAGGAAGTCGGCATGCCAATTTTCCTGTTTATCGCCGGGCATGTCGAGTTGCTGCACCCCTATCTGGACCAGTTCCCCGACCTGAATTTTGTTGTCGACCATTGCGGCATGCCCATGGAAGCCGGCGTTGTTGCCATTGAAGGGGCCCCACCGCACCCCGGCCCGCAGCCTGCCTATTTTGAGGAAGTCCTCAAGCTGGCGTCCTGGCCGAATGTTGACCTGAAATGGAGCCATGCCCAAGGCATGTTTGGTGAGCTGGACTATCCCTCACCTGGGCTGATCCCCTATTTGCGCCGGGCTATTGAAGCCTTTGGCGCAAACAGGATTACCTGGGCATCCGACTGGGGTGGCAACCAGACCGGCGAAACATGGGAGCAGCTGGTGCACTACCTGCTCGACAGCGACGGCATTACACCCGAGGAAAAGGACTGGATCTTCGGCGCGACGTTGCGCCGTATCCTGGATTGGGAAAAACCTGCACCCTAATATACGCCGCCCAGCTTGGTGTGGTCCCAGCTGATCGTGTTAACCGGCGTGAAGCGGATAATCACCCGTTTGCGCGCTGCATAGGCAATGCCTTCCAACTCTTCTTCCGGGAAGCCTTCTTTGGCCGGGTCACGTTGCAGGCGAATGTTCTTCATGGTCTCTACCACAAAGTCATTGTCGTCGATAATCTCGGCCGTCGCCTGCATGACAACTGACTTCAGCTCTTCATATTCGCCACCAGACTCAATGAGCAGGGCTGCCTTGTTGTCGCGCTCGAAATTCTTGACCTTCTGGCTCGCCCCATAGGTGGAGACCAGAAAACGCCCTTCGTCATCCGTATAGAAAAACATCGGCATCGGGTGCGGGAAGCCATCGGGTGAATTGGAAACGATGATCAGCGTCTTTTCAGCGCGCACATAGTCGTGCAATTCCTCATCATTCATCATGATCATATCGCGGCGTGATGCCATGGGGGCCTCCCGTTAATCAAAAACCAGCTGCCCTGATCGATAGGAATATCTATCGCCCGCTGCAAGAGGTTTTTGCGCTATGCCCTATCGCTGCCGCTTGGCAGACTGCACCAGGTTTTCCAGCGACTGCAGGAATTGCGACCGGTCCTTCTGCGTAAAGGACGGGTTGTAGTTGCCACCCTCACCCGTCTCGCGCAAATGCGACTTCAACTCCCGCATCGCCAATGCATTGCCGATATTATTAGGCGTAAAGGCTTTGCCGGTAGGGCCGAGCACCAGGGCCTCATTTTCCAGGCAGCGAGAGGCAAGTGGGATATCCGCCGTAATGCAGATGTCCGCTTTGCCAATATTGTCTGCGATCCAATTGTCGGCTTCATCTGGCCCTTCAGAGACAACCACCAGTTCGACCTGTGGGTGCGGCAGGTGAATCCAGGCATTGGCCACCAGAAAAACAGAAAGCCCGTGACGCTCGGCGACACGGACAATCTCTTTTTTGACGGGGCATGCATCCCCATCGATATAGATGGCTGGATTATACAGAGCCGTCTTTCTTCAACTTGGCACCCAGTGCAGGGCCGCCCGGGTCGCCCACGAATTCATGACTAGCGGGGTTCCCCATCAGGATGGAACCAAGGTCTTGATAGAGCGGGTGAGCAATCCAGCGGTGGGTGGCTGCGCCATGGGCATCGCGCAATTTGCGCTCCAGCGGGTTCTCCATATAGGAGGTACTGGTGCCCGCAGCGTTGTGAATAACATCAACAATTTCCATGCAGCTGTCGCCGGCATAGATGCAGGCCAAGCGCGCATTCTGGGTCGTTTCAGGCCCAGGCAATTCGGCCCCGGCCAACAGTTCTTCCTCCACATCATGGAACGCATCCATAAGGTAGGCATAGGCCGCACGATATTTGGCTTCGCTCTGCGCCAGCTTGTACTGGGCAATCGGCCGATCCTTCAGCTTCGACGGCGACAACATCGGCACTTTGTTATTGGCCAGGTCGACAAACGCATCCAGCGCACCACGGGCCACACCAATGGCAATAGCGGCCTTGTTATAGGCCAGACGCAGCGGTGTCGGTACGCGGAAGGCCGGGTTGTCGTACTGGGCGGGGAAGCTGATCAGCTCAACATTGGCGAATTTCTCAGGCACATAGGCACCCTCGGCCAACACGCTATGGCTGCCGGAGCCGCGCAGGCCCGCAACATCTCATGTATCCAGGATCGTGTACTCAGACTTGTTCAGGAACCACATGCTGATGATGGGATTGCCATTGTCGTCGCAAATGGGGGCGTCATTTTCGATGACGGGCGCACCCATGAAGCACCATTCAGAATTATGCACGCCGGAGATAAAGGTCGTTTCACCCCAAACCTTATAGCCGCCATCATCCTGTTTGATCGCATAGGCAGGCTTGGAGCCCGGGCCACCGCCATCGCACATGACAACGCGTGGGTTATCGAGGAAAACCTCTTTAGCCAGCTCTTTATCCATACCGCCTGCAGTCATGGCATTGATTTCTGAGACCAGCATCACGTTCCAGCCGACGGAAGCGTCGATGGCGGAAATATCAGCAAGGATATCAATGGTTTCTGTAATGGTCGCATCGTCGCCGCCAAGTTCTTTCGGCATGGCAAAGCGGAAAATGCCCGCGTCGATCAAGGCGTCCTTTGTGTGCTCCGGCAGGCGGCGCAGGTCCTGCGCTTCGTCACCGCCCTTGGCGATCACATCAGCGAGTGCAGCAACCCGTTCGCGCGGTTTAAGCTCCAGCAGATTTTTCATTGTATCTTCCTTCCCGTTTGGAACGTTTCATCGGCAACAAGCCCGCCCTTTGGCGGCGCGATTCCGTCATTACGGGAACATCTAACCCCAGCAGGCAAACCGTGCCTGTGATTAGGATCAATTCTGCGGATTATTGTGAACACACCCAAAATCACTAGGCGCGCAGCAATCGCTTGGCATTGGCCGTCAATACATCCATGAAACCGTCTGGCAGGTGTGGGTCTGCCTGGTCCCAACCGGCAAAATTGGTGCCGAAAACCAGCTTTTCATCACCAACTATGTCACGCATCAATTGCAGGGACCGTGGCTCATGCACATTGGTGTCAAACCACAGCTTACCCAGTATTTCTTCATAGGCGCCTTCCGCACTCAGGGAGGCGGGTGCCCAGGGGCGTACCCGGCTGGCCTGTGCCATGCGGCCCAAAAGGAACATCGCCGCCCCACCGCCATGGCTAAGGCAGATATCAATGTCCGGGTGACGCTCCAGCACCTCCCCAAAAATGAGCGAGCCCACTGCAATGGTTTCAGAGGCAGCAAAACCCGTTGTCAGGGCCATGTCGTAGCGGTCGAGATGCGGGTCGCCCGCCGGACCGTCGATCCCTGCCGGGGCGGGGTGAATAAACAGCGGCACATTGAGCTTCACGCAGGCCTCGTATAGTCGGTCCATCTCTGGGTCATCCAGCGGCATGCCGAAATCTGTACCGATATAGCCCCCGAGCAGGCCCAGTTCCTGTACGCCCCGATACAGCTCTTCAACAGCGGCGCCGACATCCTGCATCGGCAGGCCAGCAAAACCCGCCAAACGATCTGGATAGCGAACAGACAGGTCCTGCAGACCTTCATTATATTTCTGGTTAAAGCGCACCGCATTGGGCACATCGATATAATGAAAGTAAGTCAGCGGGTTCGGTGAAATGACCTGAAAATCAATCCCTGCCTTGTCCATCGCCGCAATGCGTCGGTCCGGGTCCATGAACGGACTCTGGCGATATTTCACGCCATGCAGCGTGTAGCCGCCGACACGAAAGACGGCAGGCTTGCCGGGCTCTTCCGTTAGCTCCGGCCCATGTTCGCCAGCGGCGCCCATGGCCATGTCGAGCACCGCATGGGCGTGCACATCAATCGATTTTGCTTCTTTCAAACCGGTCATTCTATCCTCAATTGATCAGGCATTTGTAAGGCCAAGCCCCAACCCGCCATCTACCTCTACCGATGTCCCTGTGGTCCATTCTGCCCGCAGCAGATAGTCCATGGCCTCGGCGATTTCTTCTTCCCTGCCAATGCGTCCCAACACATGCGATGAGGCCATGTCATTCAGCCGTTTGGCCGCTGCTTCGTCATCAAACAGGCCCGCCCGCTGGTTAATTTCCGTCAGCACCGCGCCAGGCACAATGCAATTAACCCGGATATTCTGGCTGCCCAGTTCTGCGGCCAGCACCTTGGTCAGGGCTTCCACAGCCCCCTTACTGGCGGCATAGGGTGACGCACCGGGAAAAGCCCGCCGGGTGTGTACCGATCCCATAAAGACAATCGCCCCGCCTTCTTTGGCGAGATGCGGCTGGGCCAGCCCTGTCAACATCATGCCTGCCACCACATTGGTATGGAAAATATCCAACAGGCCCTGTTCGTCCAATTCGGCAATAGGACCACGCATCATGTTGCCCGCATTGTTAACCAACCCATGCAACCCACCACCATGGGCAACAGCTGCTTCAACCAGACGGTCGCGATCTTCCGCCTTGGTAATATCCGCCTGCAGACCCAGGCAATTCGGCCCGATGGAGTTGGCAACAGCCTCAATTTTTTCCAACCGACGACCACAAATGGTCACGCGCGCACCGCGTACTGCGAAGTAGCGGGCCGCCCCTTCGCCCAGCCCGGAACCCCCACCGGTTATGAGGATCGACATGCCTTCAACGGAGCGCATCAGATATCCCTCACTTCGTCATCACGGCCCAGCAACCACAGGGCCGACCGCTTGAGCAACCGCGCATGGCTGGGGTGGGCCACAGATTCTGGCCCATGACCCAGCGCGTCATAGACCGACCGTCCGTCGCCTACCTGGCGCGCGACCATCAAGGGCTGGCGGCCTTCAGCAGCCTCGGCAAATAAAAGACCCGGCGCATCATCGGCCGCTGCCAGATGATGATAAATTTCATCATGCACGGTGAAGTCATCAATACCCGCGACAATGGGATGCGCAGTAGAATTAACCTTGATGTCGATATCGTCAATTTCGGGGTGGTGAGACTGTCCCCACTGCCAGGCGACGCCGAGCAAGTCTTTCCACTCCGGCCAAATATCAAAACAAATACTTGCCGTATGCAGACCAAGTAGACCGCCGCCACCCTGCACAAAGGTAGTCAGCGCATCGCGGCTAGCCTGAGAAAGCTCCATCGCCCATTCGTCCCGATAGGGGATGTATTTTTCGTGTTGGATCATCCGCCAACGCAGGCAGTTCATCGTCACCATGTCATAGTCATCAAGGCCACCCAGCGCCCCTTCAATATCCATGGTGATGGTCGACTGGATACCCAATGGCTCCAGCTGCGCCGCCAAGGCAGCTGAGCTTTCCTCAAAGGGGTGGAAAATCCCCCCGGCAATGATCAGGTTCTTCTGCATTGGTTCCTATTCCGGGCGCTCACGCGGCAATTGCGCCAGCACGGAGTTGATCACACCGCCATCAACAGCCAGTTCCTGCCCAGAGATATAGCTGGCGGCATCAGACGCCAGGAACATCACCGCCTCTGCCACGTCTTCTGCGGTGCCGAGGCGTCGCAGCGGCACACCACCACCCCGCAATTCTCGCACCACCGGGTCCTTGAAGAAGGGCGCAGACATGCCGGCATCAATAAAGCCGGGGGCTACCGCGTTCACACGGATGCCGGACGGGCCCCATTCCACAGACATCAGCTCTGTCATCTGCGCCAGGCCAGACTTTGTGGCCCCATAAGCACCGCCACCCGGTGCCGGGTGAATACCGCCCATGGACGTAATATTGACCATGGCACCGCCGCCATTGGCCATCATCGCCCGGGCCGCAATTTGCGAGACAATGAACGTGCCGACAAGGTTGACGTCGACCACGTCTTGAAAGTCTTGAATAGCCAGCTCTTCCAGCGGGCCAAAACGCACCAGCCCGGCATTGTTCACCAGCACATCCGGCGCGTCGCCAAAGGCATCAAAAGCAGCCTGTACCTGCTCGGCATCGCGAATATCGGCAGCGAGCGCGACAACATTGTTATGCGCGTCCGCCAGGGGCTGAACCATATCGAGGTTCATATCAATCGCCCCGACACGATAGCCCTGATCTAAGGCCAACTTGGTAATAGCCGTGCCAATATCGCCGCCCGCGCCCGTTACGATTGCCTGTTTCATTATTCCCCCCGTTTCTTGGTATAGCGCCCAGGAAAGAGCACAGGGTATGCACCCCAATTGCGCCGTTCTGTTGTTTCGTCTTCTTGTGGCGGATTAGCCGCATCAACCACGGCACCATGGTCCAGCAACGCCCGGACCAGCAAGGCAATAATGCCATATTGATGGGTCGCCGGGTCGTACCTGCCCTTCTGGGCCGTGCCACCATCCAGGTCGCGCCCCAGGCAGATATGAATACCCACCCCGAAGGTCAGCCCCCAGGGTTCCCGCCCCTCCGGCACCTGCCGGTGCGGGTCATAATCATCTGCCGTAGGCCCATAGATGCTTTGGTCTCTGTTGGCAGCATGCAGATTAAGCACCACGCGATCATCTTCATCAACAGGCCCTGCACCGTCTACCTCTGCCGGGCAAACGGGCCTGCGCCAGGCAACCGGGCTGGCGGGCCGCAACCGCAGGGATTCATGGACACAACGCTGCAGAAACAGCATGTCATCCTTCGCACGCTGCAGATCTTCGGGGTACAGCTCGCCCCAGACCATCAAATCATGCAAGGCATGGACAGTTGCATTCGCCGTACTGTGCGACCCCGCCTGCAGATAGAAGGCGATTTCGCGCCGCAACAATTCCGGTTCTAGCGGCAGTTCCGATTCGCCCCGCAACAGCTCACAGAGAATATCGCGTGGCAGCTCAGCCTCGGTAATGGTGCCCGCGTCCAGCGCTGCTAGGGCCTTACGGCGGCGCGCAATAGATGGCTGCAGAAATTGTTCGTCAAAAACCTCCAGCGCCGCCCGCACTTCGGCGCGAACTCCTTCCCTGTCCCGCGTGGAATGCACCAGCGTGGCCCCTTCGCTGAACTTCTTCACCAACGCCAATAGGCTTGCTGTTTCTTCGGGCGACTTTTCCGGTCGGTCGACACCGGCAAAATCCGCTGTCAGGTTCATGGTAACCTGATAGCCAAATTGGACGAGGTCTGCCTGTCCTGCCTCCAGAAATGGCCTTAATGTTTCTTCCAATACTGCTGGGAACAGTTCCTGCTCGTAATAGCGCAGAAAGTCGCGTCGGAATATCCGGTGTTCCATCGCCCTGCGGGCACGATGCGGCGGCCCATGCAGCGTGAGCAAAACATCTTCCATGACAACGGCGCCTTCATCATACAGCGCTTGCCGGAGATTACGATTCAACAGCCCTGCCCGCGCCTCGACATAGGTGGCGATTTCGACTGTCCGTCGTGGTTCAACAGATGATGCCGACATGGTCTAGGTTTCCGGGCCAATCAGAACCGGATACAGGCCCCAATTCGGGCGTTCGGTCTTGGTATCCATTTGTGGTGCATGGTCGGGGTCTGGCCGCACATTATACGCCAGCAGCGCCTGAACAATCAGGGTGATCGTGCCCAATTGGTGGTCCGCTGCGGCTTCATCGGACCGGGGCGTCACACCAGCTGCCAGATTCCGCCCGATACAGGCATGCATGCCCAACCCGAACGACAAGCCATAAGCCGCTGTAGAGCCAGACAGGTCACGGTTCGGGTTGAAGAGATCTGCATCCTCCCCAAAAACACTGGCGTCACGATTGGAGCCCATCAGGTCGATCACCACCAATTCGTCTTTATCCACCGCCGCGTCATTGGGCAAATGGGTCGGGCATTCGGCGCGCCGCATCGCCACAGGGCTGGATGGATGCAACCGCGCACTTTCATGCACACAGCGCTGAATAAACAATGGGTCGTCCTTCAGGCGTTGCTTGTCTTCGGGATGGGTATCGCACCAGTCGAAAATCTCATGCACCGAATGAACCAGCGAATGGATGCTGGTCTGGGCTCCCGCCACAAAGAAAAATGCCATTTCACGCAGCAATTCATCACGCGGCAGATCGATATTATCTTCATTGCGCAGCAAAACCGTCAGCACATCGCGCGGCAGGGCCTCTTCTTCGAGGTCACCCGCTTCAAACTGGTCAATAATGGCCTGTCGGCGATCAATCGACGGCTGCAGAAACCGCTCATCAAATTCTGCCAAAGCATCGCGCACTTCCTGGCGCACCCGTTCCCGGTCATCCTTGGAGTGTGCCAACGTCGTCCCCAAGGCAAAACTGCGCAGCAAGCGCAACAGCGTATCTGTTTCTTCTTCGGTCCTGTCAGGTCGGTCAATGCCTGCGAAATCGATGGTCAGGTTCATCATGGCTCGGAAGCCGAACTCGACCAGATCACCGCCGCCCTGATCGACAAAACGATCAATCGTTGCCTGCAAGGAGTCGGGAAACACTTCCCGCTCGTAATATTTGAAGAAATCGCGCCGGAAGACCTTGTTTTCCAGCCCACGACGCGCCTTGTGCTTGTCCCCATGCAGGTTCACCAGCACGCCGTCCATCAGCACCGCGCCTTCATCATAAAGGCCCTGGCGCAGGTCGCGCTGCCGCAGCGTTTTAGACGCTAGCTGATAGTCTTTGATCGGGTCGCTCACGCGCTGCCACCCTCGCGGGCAACCTCACGGGTCAGTATACGGTCGGCAAAGGAGCTAACTCGCCACCCGCTGATCGGCTGCCGCTCTGCTGGGCGGTTCATCAGGTCGACTTCCCTGCCACCCTTGAAGACATGCTTCAGGTTTTTGTGGTCGCCCAGGACGCGGATGTCCTTCACCGGGTCGCCATCAACCACCAGAATATCCGCCAATTTGTCCGCGCCAATCTCGCCGACCTTGCCTTCCAGCCCCAGCGCAAGGGCCCCGGCCTGGGTGCCACATTGGATGGCCTGCAAGGGAGTCAGCCCAAAGTCGTTGATGAAGATTTCCATCTCGCGATAGTGCCACTCGCCATAAGGTGTCAGCGCAAACCCACTTTCTGATCCGCATAGCAGGGGCACGCCTGCATCATAGGCTGCGCGAAGGGTCTTGGCACTGTCTTCAATCTCGCGGCGGAACACGTCTTTCAGCCCCGGGTCGCTACCAACTTTGTCGCCCCAATCGGCCAGATTGGCCTGGAACGTGAACGTCGGCACCAGCGGCACATTGGCCTTCACCACTTCTTCCAGCGCATAATCATCAATCAACGTGGCGTGCAGAATCATGTCGAACCCAGCCTTGGCCGCCGCAGCCGTGCTTTCACCGCCACGGCAATGGCCAACAACACGAATGCCCAAATCATGCGCGGCCTTGCAAACAGTATCGAGTTCTTCATCAGACCAAACACGTAGCTCGCCCAGGTGGCGCTGGCGCGGCACCAGGCCGGTGACATGCACCTTGATCCAGTCTGCGCCTGCTTTGATCTCTCGGCGCACCTCGGCAATGATTTCGTCCTTGCCGCGCACGGCCATGGCATAGCCCGCCCGGCCTTCATCGGGGATCATATGCCCGGCGGTACCGCCAACCGATGTAACCAGCGCATTACCGCCCGTGGCCATGCGAGGGCCTTCAACCACGCCGGCTTCAATAGCGTCGCGCAGGTCAATACCGGTCAGGAAAATCGAATCGGCATCGAAGATGCCAGTCACCCCGGCCAACAGCAATTTGCGGGCATTGGCCGCTGCAATGATAGCCGCCAGGCCCTCGCGCGAACGGTGGTTGAACAACTCGTCATTCGATGTCGGTTCGTCAAAAGTGATGTGGCAGTGGGCGTCAATCATCCCGGGCATGACGGTCATGCCCGTGGCGTCAATTTTGCGAATATCGTTGCGACCATCCGCCTGTTTGTCGGCGTCCGCGCCCGTCGCGGTGATATTTTCACCATCTACCAGCACCGATTCCGTGCGCATGGGCGCACCGGTGCCGTCTATTACATTGCCATTTTCAATCAGAATGCCCGAAGCCATGGTCTCTCCCCTTCTACGCATGCCGCCACGCGTATGCAGGCATAGTGTTCTATCAATTAGCCAAAAGCAATGGCAGGTTGACAGGCCCCCGCGCCGTTTCTAGCGTCCACAGAGGGGAACAGAAGGAGGGGACAATGCTCTACGCCATCAAGACATCACCGCAATACACCACCTGGGAAGATATGCTGTCTGTCTGGCAGACTGCCGACGAGATGGAAATATTCCACTCAGCGTGGAATTTTGACCACTTCTACCCCATCAATGTGCCCGACACGACCGGCCCCTGCATGGAGGCCTGGATCACGCTGACGGCACTGGCGCAGGCGACCAAGCGTATTCGAGTGGGCTGTCTTGTCTCCGGCATCGTCTATCGGCACCCAGCCGTGTTGGCGAATATGATCTCGACACTGGATATTGTCTCTGGCGGACGGTTAGAACTCGGCCTGGGCGCTGGCTGGAACGAGGAAGAATGCGACGCCTATGGCATCGAGCTTGGCAGCATGAAACAGCGTTTCGACCGGTTCGACGAAGCCCTCGCGGTCATCCATTCCCTGCTGACGCAGGAGGTTTCGAACTTCTCTGGTAACTATTTCTCCCTGACGGATGCGCGTAACAACCCGCCGCCCATCCAGCAACCACACCCGCCGCTACTGATTGGCGGCAATGGCGAAAAGCGCACCCTGCCCAATGTGGCTAAATATGCCCAGCACTGGAACTATGCTGCCTTCGACCTGGAGGGTTTTATCGCCAAGCGCGAGGTGCTGCACCAATGCTGTGCTGATATTGGCCGGGACCCGTCTGAAATCATGACCTCCATTCACCAGTCTGCCGAAATGGATAAGCTGGATGAGTTGGAAGAAAACTGCAAAGCCTTCAAAGAGGCGGGGTTGGACCTGATGGTGTTCTACCTGCCGCCGCCGCACAGTGCAGACGTTTTGAAGCCCTTGGCGGAATTGGCAGAAAGAGTTGGCTAGGCGCTATCAGCCTTCACGCAACCCGGCCTGCACCATAAGCGGCAAAATATCATCACGGAACTGGTTGAGGCCTGCCTCATAGTCCACCCAAGACAGGGTCAGGCCGTCAACGCCCGCATCGGCAAAACCCTGCAGACCTTCAACAATCTGTTCCTTCGTGCCAACCAGTGGCAGCGCCCCATAGCCGGCGATCATATTGGCGGCCATCGCCTCCCAATCATCCCCCAAAGCACTCTGTGAATTGGGAATCAGCACATCGAGCAGATTGCGCACGCCTTCCCAGTCACCCTGCTGGTTAACGTAATAGTCGACATAGTCCTGCGCTTCTTTCTCCGTTTCGCGGCAGACAATATAGGCTTGGCCAAACACCTGGATGTCACGGTCATATTCCTCTCGCGCCAATTGCTTCACGCCTTTGACGGCATCGCCGACTGTTTCCAGGTCGCGCGCCACCACAAAATTCAAATCCGTATGCTTGGCCGCAAAATGCTGGCCGCGCGGTGAATTACCGGCACTCATCAAAACGGGTGCCGGTGCCTGGACGGGCTTGGGTTCTGAATAGGCATCCGCCACCGGATAATACGGCCCGTCATAATCAAAGGTGCCATCGGTGGACCAAAGTGCTTTGCAGAGCGAAATCCAGTCATCGGCAACATCGTAACGTTCGTCATGGTCCTTCTGCGGCGCACCGAACATGGCGATTTCCTTGTCATTCCAGCCCGCCACCATATTGAGGCAGAACCGCCCACCCGAGATGTGGTCGATGGTCGCCACTTCCTTGGCCGCGCGCACGGGATAAACCGTCGGGATATGGAAGGTAGAGAACAGCGCGATCCGGCTGGTGACAGCCGACAGGCCGGCCGCCCAGGTGAAGGGGTCGAAATTACGGTGGTTAAAATTGACCGAACCACCCATGCCCCGCCAACGGGCAACCGGCACCATGGCTTCAATGCCAATGGATTCAGCCAATTGGGCAATGCGGACAGATTCATCCCATTCGACCTTGATGGTCTCGGGCATGTCTGTCATCGAGCAGCCGCTCGAGACATTGACGCCAAAAATCCCGAGCTTTAGTCGATTAGCGCTGCTCAGGAGCGGATTTGTGCTGTTTTCATCAATAATGGCCATGGTGAACCTACATCTTTGAACCAATAAGATTGTCAATCACGGGGTAGGAATCGCTTTCCTCAACCATCGGCGTGAGGCTCTTGAACAACCACTTGCCATCAACGCGAACTAATTCGTCCTGATAGTAGCCGATGATGCGATGAAACTGGGTCGTGCCATCACCCACATTGCCCGTGTAGATCATCATGAACCGCCAGTGACCGGTGGCAGTGTCGCCATCAATCTGAATATTCGGGTTCGTCACCATATGGGCCGAATTGCGGATGGTGCCGCTGGACCGAAGATTATCCATAAATTCCCGAATGGCCGGGATACCCTCACACCGCGCTGTGCCAACAAAGTCCCAGACCCCGTCTTCCACAAAAAGGGCGCAAAGTGTTTCTGAATTGTGATCGTCGTCACAACCCGCGCAGTAGCGTGCCTTGAGTTCCTGGATTCCCGCCAGGTCTTCCAACCGCTGCACACGGGCTGCCAGTTCTTCTATCGTCATGTTCCCCCCTAGGACATGGCTTCAACGGTAACCCGACAGACAGCAGACGCAATGAATTTTTGTGATCCAAAACAGCCATTTTTATATAGAGAGTGCACGGGAAGAAAAGGGCCCAGTAGAAGCCCTGTGGAAGCAGAATTTCATGTCTGGTCTACCAGAAAATATGCCGGCGGACGGCGATGCTGCATTTGCTCATATTGGCACAGTGACAACACCAAGCGTTGATGACCTAAAGATCATGGTCTGTCTGGAGGCAAGCGGCCAGGGCTTCTATCAGGCGCTGGCTGATGCTGCCCCCAATGAAGAGGCCGCCGACCTGCTGGCACGCAGTGGCCGGGAAGAAATGGCCCATGCCCACCGGCTGATCCGCGTGATCAAGATGCTGAACGGGGAAGATTTTGCCGTACCCGGACCGGATGAAAACCCATATTACGCTGTTCCCGAAGGGATTGCCCCCACACCGGACCTGATGGCCACCATCGCCGAAGGCGAATATGGCGGTGAAGCCCTTTATGAGGGTTGGGCACAGGCCCTGGGCGACCCTGAAATGGGCAAGCTGTTGCGCCAGAACGGCAAGGAAGAAAAAGGCCACGGCGAACGCGCCGAGCATGTTGCAATACTGCTTTAGCGCCGGTTAGTTAACAATTCTTAACTGCTGCAGCGTTGCTTTTCGACAGAGCAAAAGGCTCTACTATGGATGTGGGGATTATTTCTCCTCACCTTAACGACCCAGCAACCTGAATCCTGTTTTGCAGCGGAAGCAGAAGTTATATGGATGTACCCTTGCATAAAGCACTGAACGGGGGCTCTGAATCCGTACTGGTGGTAGAAGACAACCAACTGGTCAAGGATACCATTGTCACCATTCTGAAGAAGCTTGGTTATGACGTCATCAGTGCAGTTGATGGTCATGAAGCTTTGGGCCAGTTGAAGTGCTCCGGTTTCACGCCAGACCTGCTGCTGACAGATATCATGTTGCCTGGGTCCCTTAACGGACGGGAAGTGTCTGAGGAAGTTCTCGCACTGCACCCAGGCTGCAGGATTATCTATATGTCAGGCTATTCTGCCGACACATTGTCTGATCGTAACTTGTTACCCAGAGGCTCTGAGCGACTGTCGAAGCCTTTTTCCAGCAGTATTCTGGCGAATACAATCCGAAAGGCGCTAGAAGCAGGGGCATAATCAGCGCCCAAAAGCCTTTGCATGCGATTTTTCCATGATATGCTCTGGCGGTTGTTCGGCTTGCCGGACGGCATGGGTAAGGTTGTATTCGTGAGACCGGGTACGGATGACACGGGCAAAGCCTGTCGTTGCAATAATAGACGATGACAAGAGACTGCGCATGGATTTGGCGCGCTATCTTGAACGACATTCCTACAAGATTGAACATGGCGAGAGTTGTGCTGACGCTATGGCGTTCACGCAAGCCGACAATATTGACCTGATGATACTGGATCGCATTTTACCCGACGGCGATTCACTGGATGTCGCCCGGGAAATTCGGGTAGCAACCGACATGCCTATCATTATCCTTTCCGGCATTGGCGCAACCGAAGAGCGCGTCAACGGTCTGGAAGCGGGGGCGGACGACTATCTGCCCAAACCCGTGAGCCCAACCGAATTGCTGGCACGTGTTCGCAGCCAGCTGCGACGATCAGAGCGCTACAAGAATGAAAATGCACCCACGGCAGACCCTCTGAAGCTGGAAGACGGCACACGACTGGACGGGGTAAATGACAAACTGATTGGCCCAGACAATACGGTCATCAATCTGACCCAGATCGAAACCATCTTGTTAAGCCAGTTTATCGAGCATAAGTCGGCCAACCTGAGCCGAGAAGACCTGTATTACACCGTTCTCGGGCGGGAATGGGACTCATACGATAGGTCTATCGATGTACACATTTCCCACCTGCGCCAAAAAACTCAAGGGCGCCGGTTCCAATATTGTGATCAAGTCGATCAGGGGGCAGGGCTACAAGATGATTGTCAACACCGACGCCTAAGTCCCTAGTCGCGCAAAGCAGGCAGCACCTTCTCCGCAATATACCGTAAACGTGTTGTGCCGGATTCGACCGTCTCTCCGGGGAATCGCGACCAAAAATGAATATCTCGAATCTGCGGGTATGTATCGATCATCCCACGCAAGCGCTCAATCGCCATGTTGGCATCCCACAACTCGTAAAGACCGCCTTCAATCGCCGCAGCCGGCGTTTCAAATAGCGGCGTTTCTTCAGGCGGGCCAAAGGCACCCCAACTGATATATTCATTGGTCTGATATAGAACATGTTCGCCGATACGGGCGGCTTCGGCCTCCGGGTCTTCGGCAATAATGGCCCAGCAACCCGCATAAATACCGGTTCGTTCTTCTGGGGTGTTTTCGCTGTCCAACGCGGCAATATAGTCGTCATGGCCAATACCGCCGGTGGACAGAAAACCATCAGCGATACGTGCCGCACGCTGAATCGCGGGCGACGCCATACCGCCCACGAAGATCCGGGGCGGGTTCTCTGGCACCGGGGTAATTCGCAAATCACCAATGTCAAATCGTTTGCCTGAGAAGTTGATCGCCTCACCCCGCCAGGCGCGGCGCAGAATTTCGATGCTCTCCTCAATCAGACTGGGCCGATGTGACAGCGAGCGCCCCGCCTGATCAAATTCAAGCTGCCGGTAGCCGATGCCAACACCAAGGTCGAACCGCCCGCCCGACAGGATGGACAGTGTTGCTGCATCTTCTGCAACCCGAAGCGGGTCGTGAATGGGCAGGATGATCAAATTCGTCCCAATCCGCATCGACTTTGTGCGGCTGGCTATGGCTCCTCCAATGACAAAGGGGGACGGTGTATAGCCATCGTCGCAATAATGGTGTTCGGTCAGCCAGACAGACGAAAAGCCCAAGTCTTCAGCCAGAGCGATCTGGTCTAGGCTTGCTTCATAGAAGCTTTCGAAGGGCACGACCCATTGTGTCGGGTTTCTGAAATCGGCCCAAATACCAAAATTCACTGAGTTACTCACGGTTTCTCCCCTCTTGCACTTAGCCGCCATTGGACCATTGCCCATAAATGATTGCCACCATTTTCTATGACTTCTCGAAAGGAAGTGATAATAGAAACCCGAATTAAGAAGGCGCTGGAAACTCGAAGGACACGTCCGTGACACAGCTCAATCACCCGGTCGAAAGGCCTACTTTTCCTGCACTCATGAGGGGCTTTTTCGGCCGCTGCCCGTCCTGCAATGAGGGGGAATTATTCGGGCGATATCTGAAGGTGGAAGACCACTGCCAGAATTGTGGCGAGGCCTATCACCATCATGAAGCAGATGACGCGCCTGCCTATTTCACCATTATGATCGTGGGTCACATTTTTGTGCCGCTTGCCATCATCGCCTTGCGCAACTGGGACCTGTCTGCAACGGCAGTACTGGCTGGCCTGGTCCCGGCCATATCCATCAGTTGCCTGGTCTTGCTACCCCGCATCAAAGGCGCATTGATCGCGGTTCAATGGGCAAAATTGATGCATGGATTTGACTATCAACAAAGCGCTGAACGCACTGTATAGCCGGCAATTTTAGCGACTATTGCCCCTGCCCAGACTGTACACGCCCGGTGGACAACTCAATAAATTTAATCACTGTATCCGCGTCGGGTACCGCTGTGGGGGTCAGCCCGTTCGAAGACTGGAAGTTAGCAAGCGCACTTTGCGTGGACGCATCAAAGACACCGTCGGCCTCTCCAGAATAGAAGCCCAATGCGCTCATTTCCGACTACATCCAGACAAGTGTTTCCTGCCGAACAGCGGCAAAATTATTGTCGACGCTCACTTCAACCAAACGCGAATTTTTCTGTACGCGATAGGGTTTGAGCGCATTCAGCAGTTGTGCCAACGATGTCTCAAATTTCATATCAGGCTTCGTGCTGCACAAATTCCGAACCATTGATGCCATGGCATTAGAGGAAACAACGGGCGAAGCATCGTAGGTGTCTGCCTGCAATTGGTTGATCCCACTGATATACCCGTCCATCCAGGACAGGAATGGTCGCAGCTGGACAGGATCCTGAACTTCCAAAATGTCGAGATATCGCTAGCAAGACTGCGCCCCGACACCTCTTAGGCCGTAACCACCTGTCGAATCCACGGCGACCGCATAATTGGTCACAAAAACTGAGAATGCCAGTGACACGGCGGCGCAAAAATAAGAGCTGGCTGATTTAGGTGGAGTGCTGAATAAGCTCACGATGACGGACCCCCGCATGGATTGACTGATGCTAAGCATCTTAAAAAAGTAGGAGGCAACCTACAAAAGAAAAGGGGGCCCAACCGCCCCCTTCCCCAATATTGTTTTCGCTCGGCTTACTGCGTAATGCCGTTCACACCACGGTTCCCAATGGAAGTAGCACTGATGGTGTTGCCCGATACGGAATGGCGGCTGCCAGACCCACCGTAGGCATTTGTGCCGATCTGCGCACCGGAGATGCTGGCAACTGCAGCTGAACCGTCGTTGTACTGCAGACTTACAATGTCAGCACTCGGACGAGACGGGTTACCCGCACTCAGCGAGATCAGGTTAACGGCATCATTACTGATGGCTTCAGCAATGATGGTATTGCCGTCAACCGTCGATGTGACATCGTCATTGGAGACGTCATAATCGTCGATTTCCTGAGTAATACCTGCATCACTGATCAGCGCGAGTGTCAGCGTTCCACCATTAACCTGGCTGTTCAACACGGCGTAGTCGGTATCGTCGACCCCAAGTGACCTTGCCCCCGTATTTGCAGCCAGTTTGAGGTAGTATTTTTGAACTGGAAAAGGAGGCATGAATATCTGGCAAACGGTACTCATCGGAAGAGATTATCCGAAAGTTGAGAGAGGCTGA
>Ga0181567_10000094_pt1 | contig 57332 bp, 66 predicted proteins | sample 101ome_14_FD_133761 | JGI IMG/M metagenome (GOLD analysis project Ga0181567, IMG submission 133761) | Coastal salt marsh microbial communities from the Groves Creek Marsh, Skidaway Island, Georgia - 101403AT metaG (megahit assembly) | ecosystem: Environmental > Aquatic > Marine > Intertidal...
CGCGGTGTGAACCCGATCTATGGGGGAGCGGCGCTCGTCGGGGTGCTCGTGATGGGTCTGGCCGGTGCGCTGGCCTTCGGCCTCATGGAGGGCCAGGGACGCTCGGAGCGGGCGATCCGGTGGATCGCGAGGCGCCTCCGGCTCGACGAGGACCGTGCGGCGCGTGTCGTCCATCAGCTCGCGGAACGCCTCGAGGCGTTGATCAGCGATCGGCAGCTGCTGGCCCGAGTCGTGTTCTGGGCGGCTCTCAACTGGTTGCTCGATGCCGCGGCCCTGTGGGTGTTCGTGCGGGCCTTCGGAGTGTCGCTCGACCTCGACGCACTGGTGATCGCCTTCGGTGTCGCCAATGTGCTGGCGGCGATCCCGATCACGCCCGGTGGACTCGGCTACGTCGACACCAGCTATGTCGGCATGCTTCGCGGCTTCGGCGTGCCGTTGCGCACGGCGACGCTCGGGGTGGCCTCGTACCGTTTCGCCCAGTTCTTCTTCCCGATCATCCTCGGTGGACTGCTGTACGCGACCCTGCGGGTCGGCCCCTGGAGCATCGAGCGGAGGGAGCGACTGGTCCGGCTCCGTGACCTGGCCGAGCAGGAGACCCAGCGGGGCGAGTCGAAGATCGACTTCCAGTTGCGCTTCCCCACCCGCGATGTCACGGGTCAGTACATCCGGCCGGGCCATCAGAGTTGGAATCGGTCGCGGCGTCGCAGACATCCCGATGAGGCGCTTCCGACCCGACCGATCGACAGCGACGACGAGTTCGACCGCACCCCGTGACCGACGAGCACGATCCGGGCAGCCCTTGTCCAGCGGTGCACCGCGACGTCGTCGGGAGCCTCCTCGACTGGGGTGGGCCGAGGTTGCGGGATCTCCCATGGAGGAGGACGCGCGACCCCTGGGGGGTCCTCGTCAGTGAGGTGATGGCCCAGCAGACCCAGGTGGGCCGGATCATCCCGCGCTGGGAGTTGTTCATGGAGCGCTTCCCGACCCCCGAGGCGTTGGCAGAAGCGCCCCTGGCCGACCTGTTGCGTCTCTGGAAGGGTCTCGGCTACCCCCGGCGGGCCCGAGCGCTCCACCGTGCCGCCGGGGTCATCGCCGCTGACGGGTCCTTCCCCGACTCGGTCGAGGCGCTCATGGCACTGCCCGGGGTCGGCCCGTACACGGCCCGCGCGGTCGCGGCGTTCGCCTTCGACCTCGACGTCGCGGTGGTCGACACGAACGTCGGCAGGATGCTCGCCCGCGTCGTCGGCCGTCGACTGCGACCGAAGGAGGCACAGACCCTCGCCGACTCGCTCGTCCCGATCGGCGATGCCTGGCTCTGGAACCAGGTGGTGATGGATTTCGGCGCCACGGTGTGCACGGCTCGCGGCCCGGGGTGCGCCGGGTGTCCGATCGCGGACCGGTGTTCGTGGGCCGGCGCGCCCGAGCGCGAGGACCCGGCTCGGGGCTCAGCGGGGGTGAGTGGACCCCAGGCCCGGTTCGACGGCAGTGACCGTCAGGCGCGGGGTCGGCTCATGGCCGCGCTCGTGGACGGTCCGGTGCCCGCGCGAGCGGTCCCGGAGGTCATGGGGCGCAGCCCGAAGGTGGCGGAGCGATTAGCGACGGCCCTTGTCGTCGAAGGCCTCTGTCGGCGTGACGGCGATGTGTTCGAGCTCGGCTGAGGTCAGTTCCCAGCCCCGTCACCGGAGGTGATCGCGGCGAGGATCGCGTCGATCGCGCGGTCGGCGTGCTCTCGCATCTCGTCGTCGGTCCGGTCCTGGATCGGGTGCGGTACGAAGACCCTGGCCATGTTCGGATAGCCGAGCGAGGAGCTCTGGGCGTCAGCGGCGTCGACGAACTCGCTGGAGGCGATGAACACCCCCGGGATTCCCCGGATCTCGAGATCACTAATGTCGTGCACACTGCACGACGTGCAACTGCCTCAATCGGCGAGTGCCTCGATGACCACGTGGCACTGGTCGGCGATCTCGTGTCGGAGGTCGACCGGAGCCGGTTTCGAGAACGTCGGCTTGCGGTATCGACGCACCGCCGCGCCGCGTCGCTCGAGGTGTTCGCTCAGGCGATCGAGGAAGACGTCGCCGCGCGGCTTGGAGATGTCGAGGAGAGCGACGGTGAGCCCGTCGAGCGAGACGGGGCGGGCGAGTTGGACACGCTCGGACGGGGTTGACTCCGCCGTTGGATCGAGAAGGGACTCGCGCGTCATCGCACTCAGTATTGCACCGCTCGGGTGACCGGCTTGCTGCCCGTGTCGCCGTTGACCCAGCCGGCGATGAGCATCGAGAACAGGCCCGCCCCGCCGCCGGCGTGGGCGAGCATCAGGCCCCCCGGCTGGAACTTGGGGAGGGTGTCGAGTCCGAGACCGGCCGGAATCCCCTCGGCGATACCGCTGGCGCCGCGGACGATGTCGTCGTAGGGCAGCTGGAGTCTCGACATGAGCTCCTCCGTGATGCGGGACCGGTCCCAGCCGGCATCGGTGAAGACCCGCAGGTGCTCGGGCCCGAGGACGAGCACCGCGTCGAACGCCATCGCGAGTTTGTGGTGATGCATCATCCGGAGGTTCTCGGCGAGGGAGGTCGCGAGGCTCTCGGGCTCTCGTGAGAGTTGATCCACGATGCACCGCGGCCCCTCGCCCGCGAACACGGTCACGGCGTCCACTGACTCGTCGAGATCGGACCGGCTGGAGGAAAGCGAGCCGAATGGCCCCGAATGCTCGGCGAAGCAGAAGCTGATCTTGCCGGGGTTCCCGTGGGTGGCGCGATCGACCCCGCCGGGTCGGCCTCCTCCGAGGTTCCTGACGAGCAGTTGCAGGGCCCGGCCGATGGACAGCGAGGCCCGGTTGCCCTGGCCGAGGGCGTTGACACCGGGGTCCATGCCAATGTCTCGGGTTCCCGGGCCGCTGCAGATGATCACCGGTCCGACCGGCATGGTGGTGGCGAGCAGGCCGTGCATGTTGAACTCGTCGTTGCACGCCGCTTCGACCGCGGTGAGCACCCAGGGGAGGTGCTCGGGTCGGCAGCCGGCCATGACCGCGGAGATGGCGACCTTCTCGACGGTGGCGTCGACGAGGTCGGGAGGGACGACGGCGACGAGTTCCTCCGGGGAGCGCGTGGTGCCCTCGAGCATCGCGAGCACCCTGGACTCGGTGGGCGGCACCAGGGGGAGACCGTCGCTCCAGCCCACCCGATGCATGTACTCGAACTCGTCTTCCATCTCGGCCAGGTCGAGTCGCCGGGCCCTCAGGGTGGAACCGGAGTGACGCACCCGCAGTTCGTCGATGAGGTCGGGATCGACGCTGAGCGAGCCGCACCCCGGTCGCTGGCTGGGGATGTCGAGGTCGCCCGCCAGGTCGTCGAGACCGGTGATCCGACGCCACTGCTCGATCGACCAGCCGACGGTGCGTTCCCGCTCGCCGTCGGAGCCGACGGCGATCAGGGTGGGAACGGTCTCGATCGAGTGGTGCCAACTGACGGCGAGGTCGGTGTCGTCGGTGACCTCCAGGCCGGCGGGGAACTCGGGATCGTCCTGGCAGTAGACGGTGAGGTCGGTTCGTCGAGCGAGTTCGAGGAGCACCGGCGCGACGGTCTGACAGGTGGCGCAGTCGTGCTTGACAACCGCCACCAGTCCCACGGGAAGTCGAGGCGCGCCCATATCGAGACGCTAACCGAGAGCCACGTTGTCGCTCCCTGCCGGCCGGTGTCAGGTGTGACCGATGTCCGGTCGGCCGCTCGACCGGGCTCGCTAGCGTTCGGTCATCGGCTCGACCACGGTGACATTCCACGGCGTGCGCGGCTCCACGGCCTGTCACGGGAGGGACACGGCGCGTTTCGGCGGCAACACGTCCTGTGTCTCGGTCGACGCGCCCGCGGCGCCGCTCGTGCTCTTCGATCTCGGCACCGGCTCGCGGTACGTCCCGGTGGAACAGGGTCGGGAGATCCTCTGTCTGGTCAGCCATCTGCACTGGGACCACATCCAGGGACTGCCGTTCTTCCCGCCGATGCTCGACCCCGACACCCGGATGACGTTCTGTGCTCCCGCTCCGGCCGACGGTCAGACCCTCTCCCGTGCGATGTCGTCGATCATCCGCGAACCGGTGTTCCCGGTCGGCCTCGAAGCCTTCCCCGCTTGTCCGGAACTCCTCGGCCTCGGGGCCGAGACGAGGGACTTCGGGGAGGTGAGGGTCCGGTCCGCCGAGGTGGCCCACGTCGGGCGCACCCTCGGCTATCGGATCGATGTCGACGGGATCAGCATCGCGTATGTGAGCGACCATCAGGAGCCGATGGACGGAGGTGAACCCGACCGCGCGACGATCGACCTGTGCAGGGATGTCGACCTGCTCATCCACGACTCCCAGTTCACCGCTGAGCAGTTGGTCGAGCACCCCGATTGGGGACACTGCACACCGGAGTTCGCTCTGGAGGTCGCCCGACAGGCTGGGGCGAAACGGGTCGTGTTGTTCCACCATGACCCTGAGCGCACCGACGACCAGCTCGATGAGCTCGCGGCATGTCATGCCGATTCGACCGCACCGGTTGTGTGGGTCGCGCGCGAGGGCATGACGATCGAACTGGCGGAGCGTTGACCGGGGGCCGCCGTGAGTGAGCTGGCGCTCGTGTCCGGGGTGGTGCTCGGCGCCGTGTTCATCGCCGCCGGTGTCTTGAAGCTCTCCTCACCTCACTGGCCCGGTGATGCGGTCGCCCTCGGGGTCTCGGAATGGGTGGCGCGACCGGTGCCGGTGGTCGAGGTCGTTCTCGGCGCGCTCGTCGCGACCGGTGTCGGGTCGCCGTGGTCCGAAGTCGCGGTGATCGCCCTGTTGGTCGTCTTCTCGATCGTGGTGCTGCGGGCGAGTCGGTTAGAGCAGCCGCCGGTGTGTGCCTGCTTCGGTTCCCTAGGTCGTCGACCGGTTGGCCGCGGTCACCTTCTGCGCAACCTTGCCCTGATCGCGCTCGGTGTCATCACCGTGCTCGGCTGAATCGCGAAGCGCCCGTCGAGTGGATCAGCGTCCCTCGGTGAGGGCGAAGGCGAGGGTCTCGGCCTCCTCGCGCCACGCTGAGTAGCGACCGCTCGGCCCGGCATGGCCCGCTCCCATCTCGGTCCGGAGCAGAAGCGCGCGGGCGTGGTCTCCGCTCGAGGCGTCGAGGTGCCGCATCCGCGCCACCCATTTGGCCGGCTCGTGGAAGCCGACCCTCGGGTCGTTCAGGCCGGCCGTCACGAGCATCGCCGGCCGGTCGGCGGAGACCGTGTTGTCGTAGGGGGAGTACGACGCGATGTAGGAGGCCCACGGCTCGATTCTCGGATCACCCCACTCGTCCCATTCGGTGACGGTCAATGGGAGTGTCGGGTCGCTCATGGTGGTCACCACGTCGACGAAGGGGACCTCGGCGACAGCGCAGTGCCACAGGTCCGGCCGCATGGTGATGCAGGCGCCCACCATCAACCCGCCGGCGCTGCCTCCGCGCACCGTGAGTCTCGTCGGGTCCGCGGTGCCGTTCGCGCCGATGTGGGTTGCCACAGCGTTCACGTCGTCGAAGGTGTTGCGCTTGTCGAGTAGCCGCCCACGGAGGTACCAGTCGCGCCCGAGCTCTCCGCCGCCCCGGGGGTGGGCGAGCACCCAGACGAACCCGCGGTCGAGGAGCGAGAGCCGTCCGACGGAGAACCACGGTGGCACCGAGATCTCGTAGGACCCGTAGGCGTAGACGAGCGCCGGGGCCGTTCCGTCGAGTGGTGTGTCCCGATGTCTGACCACGTCGAACGGGACTCGCGTTCCGTCGGCGCTGACCGCCCAGTCACGGTGGGCGACGTAGGCGTCGACGTCGACGTTCGGGGTGGGCGTGGTTCGCACCACGGTGGTGGAGCCGTCGACGAGGTCGGCGTCGAGGATCCGGGGTGGTGAGGTGAGCGACTGGTGGACGAGCCGCACCACGGTCGCGCCCCATTCCTCGTTGGGTCCGAAGGTCACGTCGTGTGGCTCGTCGCCGAGGTCGACAGCGGTCTCTCGCCCCTCGCGGTCGAGGATCCTGATCCGAGGTTGGGCCTCGACCCACTCGAGTACGGCAAGGCGATGTTCGAACGGCTCCACGGCGCTGATGCGATGCCCGGACACCCCGGGGATGAACTCGGTCCACTCGCCGGGGCTGTGATGCGGGGCCGTCATGACCCTGAAGTCGACGGCGTCGAGGTTGGTCACGATGACGAGTCGGTCGCCCCAGTCATCGGCCTGGTACTCGATCCCATCCGCGCGGGGTCGCACCACTTCCGGTGGGGCATCGATGTCGGTCGCGTCGAGGAGATGCACCTCCGAGGTGGTCTTCGACGAGGTGTGGATCACGATGTAGCGCCCACTCCGCGTCGCGCCGATTCCGACATAGAAGTGCTCGTCGTCCTCGCGGAAGATGACCCGGTCGGAGGAGGTCGCGCTTCCGAGGCGATGCGCGCGCACCTCATAGGGACGTTCGGTCTCATCGGCGAGGACGTAGAGCAGGTGATTGCCGTCCGCACTCCAAGCGACACCGGCCCAGGTGGTGTCGGGAATGACGTCATCGAGTTCTGATTGGCCGTCGATGTCGCGGATCCGCAGCGTGTAGTGCTCGTTTCCCCGGGTGTCCGCGGACCAGGCGAGCAGCCGGTGATCCGGCGACGGTTCGAGGGCGCCGAGGTCGAAGAAGTCGTGGCCGGTGGACTCGACGTTCTCGTCGAGGATGACGCCGGGGTCGGGGTCGTCGGCGCGGTCGGACCGGCAGTGGATCGGGTAGTCGAGCCCCTCGACGGTGCGTGACGAGTACCAGTGGCCCCCGTGGCGCATGGGCGCGGAGAGGTCGGTCTGGAGCACTCGCGAGCGGATCTCGCCGTCGATGGCCGCGATGAGTGGTGCGTGATCGGCGCACCAGCTCGCGGTGTGGGCGTTCTCGGCCTCGAGGTAGGCGATGGTGGCCGGGTCGTCTCGGTCGCGGAGCCAGGCCCAGTCGTCGGTGGCGTCTCCGGTGACCCTGGTGAGCGTGGCGGGACGACGCTCGGCGGAGGGTGGGGGAGCGGGGTCGTGGATCTCAGCTCGGCCTGACATGGCCGGCAGGGTACGGGATAGCGTCCGACGGGTCATGAGGGTGTGGATCGATCAGGATCTCTGCACGGGCGACGGCCTCTGCGTCGATCACTGCCCGTCGGTGTTCACACTGCTCGAGGACGGGATCGCCTACGTGGTCGAGGCCGGGACGGTGTTGAACGACCCGGGCGGGTCCGGCAGCCTCGCGGAGGTGCCGCCGAGGTTCGAGCGCGATGTGGTCGAGTCGGCCGAGGTGTGCCCGGGGGAGTGCATCTTCATCGAGGTGCCGGTTCCCGCCGTCGGGCCCGGGAGCTCGTCGGCCCTGCCGTCGGACTCCGCGGACTGAGGCTGGATGTCCGCGATGAGTGTTCGCACGGGTGGTTGGGCCGCCCCGGAATTGTTACTATCCGCGTAGTGGAAATACCGGCTGTCGCAAGGCCGGACACCGACCCCCTGAGGAGCCGTTGACGTGACGACCTTCGATCTCGATCTCTCGAAGTACCAGCTGGGCTGGAACGACGAGGTGGAGTACGCCTTCGACCCGGTCAAGGGTCTCCATCAAGGTGTCGTCGAGCAGATCTCGTGGTGGAAGGGGGAGCCGCGGTGGATGACCGAGCTCCGTCTCCGGTCGCTGCGACTCTTCGATCGCAAGCCCATGGCCGAGTGGTTCGCGACGAACATGCCCGACATCGACTTCCAGGACATCTACTACTACCTGAAGCCCGCTGGTGAGCAGGTCGACGAGTGGGATGAGCTGCCCGAGGAGATGATGCGCACCTACGAGAAGCTCGGCATCCCCGAGGCGGAGCGCAAGTACCTCGCCGGTGTGACCGCCCAATACGAGTCCGAGGTCGTCTACCACAAGAACCGCGAGGACCTCGAGGCTCAGGGGATCCTGTTCTGCGACATGGACACCGCGCTCCGCGAGTACCCCGATCTCGTCAAGGAGTACTTCGGCTCGGTGATCCCGCCGGGCGACAACAAGTTCGCCGCGCTCAACTCGGCCGTGTGGTCGGGAGGTTCGTTCATTTACGTGCCGCCCGGTGTCGAGTGCGAGATGCCGCTCCAGGCCTACTTCCGGATCAACTCCGAGAACGCCGGCCAGTTCGAGCGCACGCTCATCATCGCCGACGAGGGCGCGAAGGTGCACTACATCGAGGGGTGCTCCGCGCCGGTCTACACCAGCGACTCGCTTCACTCGGCCGTGGTCGAGATCATCGTGAAGCCCGACGCCCGGGTCACCTACACCACGATCCAGAACTGGTCGCCGAACGTCTACAACCTGGTCACCAAGCGCGCCCGGGTCGAGGCGCGCGGTCACATGGAGTGGATCGACGGCAACATCGGCTCGAAGCTCACCATGAAGTACCCCGCCGTGTACCTCGTCGGCGAGGGCGCGACGGGCGAGGTGCTCTCGGTGGCCTACGCCGGGGAGGGCCAGCATCAGGATGCCGGGGCGAAGATGGTGCACGCGGCGCCGAACACCACCTCCAAGATCGTCTCGAAATCAATCTCGAAGGATGGTGGCGTGACCACCTACCGCGGTCTCGTCAAGGTCGATGAGGGTGCGAGCGGCTGCCGCAGCCACGTCCAGTGCGATGCGCTGATCCTCGACGAGGACTCGGTCTCCAAGACCCTGCCCTACATGGAGATGGGCGAGCGCGACGCCGAGATCGGCCACGAGGCGACGGTCTCGAAGATCGCCGACGAGCAGATCTTCTACCTCATGTCGCGCGGTCTCACTGAGGAGCAGGCGGTCGGCATGGTCGTCAACGGATTCATCGAGCCGATCACGAGGACACTCCCGATGGAGTACGCGGTGGAGTGGAGCCGGTTGATCGAGCTGCAGATGGAGGGCTCAGTCGGCTGATCCGGCCGGGCCGATCTAGGCTCGGAGTCATGCCGATGCGGACCGAGTGCAAGCACTTCGAGTCCCGCTCCTATCCGAACGGCGACACGGTCAGGAAGTGCAATCTCGACCTCGCGCCCGATGCCCCGTGGCGCTGTCCGGAGGACTGCCCGCGCTATGAGCGTCGCCTCGCTGACGCCGCCTGGACGCATGGCTCCCTGGTCGTGCCACCGACACCGCCGGAACCCGAAGGCCTCGACGACGGCTCGGCAGCAGCGCTGCTCGACGCCGCCGAGGACATCCTGAACGCGGCCGGGGGCCGCATCCTGTCCGAGGTGGAGGCAGAGCGGGAGGCCGAGCAGCGGGGGCGGGGCCTGATCCGTCGGCTCTTCCGCAGAGGGCAGTGACGAGAGTCACTCGATCCGGGTGTCGAGGTCCGCGATCTCGAGCCGTATTTCCACTATCGCGGTAGTAGAATTTCGGGGTGGCTCGGCTCCGGGATCTTCCCCTGCCCTCCGCCGATGAGGAGATCTGGCGTTACAGCCGTATCGACGCGCTCGACCCGACCTCGTTCGAGGTGGATGCTGACGCAGTCACCGTTGACGGTGGCGAGGGCTTCGTCTCCGTCGGTACCAGAGTCGAGATCGCCGCTGAACCCGACGTCTTCGCCGAGGCGAACTCCGAGCACCAGCACACGGTGCTCATCGATGTGCCGCGCGGTGAGGTGGTCGCGGAGCCGATCGTCATCACCCATCGATCCTCGCCGGGAACGGCGACCTTCCCGCGAACGGTGGTGCGCGTCGGCGAGAACGCCGAGGTCACCATCATCGAACGTTTCTCCTCCGTCGATCCGGGATCAGCCCTCGTGTGTCCGGTGCTGAGCGCCGAGGTGTCACCGGCCGGTCGCGTCAACTACCTGGCCACGAACGATCTCGATGTGGAGGCCTGGCAGGTGGGTCACCAACTCATCTCGGGTGATCGCGACTCCTCGGTCCGCCTCTCGACCGTCACCCTCGGGGGTCACTACACCCGGGTGCGCACCGAGGCCCGGTCGACCGGTCCCGGGGCCTCGACCAAGCAGGTCGCGCTCTACTTCGCCGGCGGCGACCAGATGCACGACTTCCGCGTCATCCAGGACCACGACGCTCCCCACACCTCGAGCGACCTGCTCTTCAAGGGCGCGGTCCAGGACCGGGCCCGCAGCGTGTACACCGGTCTCATCTCGATCCGGGAGCATGCCCGCGGCACCGCGGCCTACCAGACGAACCGGAATCTGACCCTCTCAGCCGGTGCCTGGGCGGAGAGCGTGCCCAATCTCGACATCCGCACCAATGATGTGAAGTGCTCGCACGCCTCGACGGTCGGTCCTATCGACGATGACCAGCGGTTCTACCTCGAGAGCCGCGGGGTGCCGCCCGAGACCGCGGAGCGCCTGGTGGTGCTCGGCTTCTTCGAAGAGGTCCTCGACCAGCTGCCTGCGGGGCCTCATGCCGATGAGTTGCGGTCCGCGGTCGCGGCGAAGCTCGATCTGGGAGGAGACCGACGATGAGCGAAGTGGTGTGCCGCCTGGACGAGATCCCGACCGGATCGGCCCGTCGCTTCGTCGTGGACGGCGTCCCGGTCGCGGTCGTCAGGATCGGCGACGAGGTCTACGCGATCGGTGATGTGTGCTCGCACGCCAACGTGTCGCTCTCTGACGGTGAGGTGTGGGAGGACTCCTGCGCTCTCGAGTGCCCGAAGCACGGCAGTTCGTTCAGCCTGACCACCGGTGAACCGGACACGCTGCCCGCCACCCGCCCGGTGGCGGTGCACTCGGCTCGGGTGGACGCCGGTGATGTCGTGGTGGAGGTGTCGTCATGAGCGAACTGGTCATCAGCGGTCTCCGGGCGACGGTCGCCGGCCGCGAGATCCTCCGCGGTGTCGACCTGACGGTCCGCAGCGGCGAGGTGCATGCCGTCATGGGACCGAACGGTGCCGGCAAGAGCACGCTGTCTGCGGTGGTCATGGGTCGGTCCGGTTACGAGGTGACCGCGGGCTCGGTCACGCTGGACGGCGAGGATGTCCTCGCGATGCCGACCTGGCAACGGGCCGTCGCCGGTCTCCATCTCGTCATGCAGTATCCGACCGAGGTGCCCGGGGTCGCTCTCCACGATGTGATGGTCGAGGCCCTCGGCTCCCGCGGGCGCGACACCGGGTCGATGCGTGATCGGCTCGTCGCCGAGGCGGGTCGAATCGGTTTCGAGGAGCGCTTCCTCGATCGGGCGTTGAACGTCGATCTGTCCGGTGGCGAGAAGAAGCGCAACGAGACCCTGCAGCTCGCCATGCTCGAGCCCAGGATCGCGATCCTCGACGAGCTCGACTCGGGCCTCGACATCGACGCGCTCCGTGACTGCTCCCGTCGCGTCGAGGAGATGTCCAACGTGACGGAGCGTCCTCTCGGGGTGCTCGCCATCACCCACTACAACCGGCTCCTCACCGAGTTGAAACCCGACCGGGTGCACATCCTGGTCCGCGGTCGCATCGTGGCCTCCGGTGGTCCCGAGCTCGCCACGACGCTCGAGACCGACGGCTACGCCGCCTTCGTGGAGGGCTCTGACGATGGTGGAGACGAGGCCGACACCGCGGCCGAGCCGGGCTCAGCCCTCGACGACCTGTTCCGGATCTGAGTCGGCGCGTCGTCGGCTGAGGTCGGCCATCACGCGTCGGGCGACCTCATCGGGGATGAGACCCCACACGGCAATCTCGCGCGATGTCCGCAGACAGCCGTCGCAGAGGCCGTCCGCGCCGATCACGCAGACCTTGGTGCAGGGGGACACGGTTGCCATCGCGCGACTGAACGTAGTCGCGGACGGCTCGCTACCGTTCGGTCGTGCCCCCCTCAACTGAGATGCCATCGGCGCGCTTCCCCGGGGGTCGGGTGGTCGCCGGTGGCTTCCTCATCCTGACCACCTCGGCCGGTTTCGGGTTCTACGGCCTGGCGGTCTACCTCAACGCCCTGAGTCGCGAGCGTGGTTGGGAGGTGTCGTCGCTGTCGCTCGCCACGACCGTGTACTTCCTCGTGGCGGGACTCGCTGGGCTCTACGTGGCTCGACTCATCGCTCGTCACGACATCCGTCGGGTGATCCTCGCGGGCGGGGTGATGGGAGGCGCGTCGCTCGCGCTGCTTGGCCGTGTGTCGGAGCCCTGGCACCTGTTCGTCGTCTACTCGCTCTACGCCATAGGTTTCGCCGCGGCAGGTCTCGTGCCGGTGACGACGGTGGTGACCCGCTGGTATCACCGTCGTCGGGCCATGGCGATCTCGGTCGCATCGACCGGCCTCTCCTTCGGTGGTGTCGTCGTGACTCCAGCGGTCAAGTGGTTCATCGATGAGACCGACCTCGCGAGCGCGGCCCCGTGGCTCGGGCTCCTGTTCATGCTCGGCACGGTCATCCCGGGCTGGTTCATGGTCCGCCCCGATCCGGAGTCCTCGGGGTTCCATCCCGATGGTGAGCCGCGCGCCCTCGATGCCCCGGTCACGGTGTTGTCCGGCACCGAGTACCTGACGGCTCGACGCTCACGGTTCTTCATCGCGGTGACGCTCGGGTATGTGCTCGCTCTCGGCGCCCAGGTCGGCGGCATCCAGCAACTGGTCCGATTGGCCGAGGAGCGCACCGACGCGGCGACCGCGGCCTTCGCCACACTGGCACTGGCGCTGACGTCCATCGTGGCTCGACTGGTCGGGGGACGGGTGTTCCCTCGCTTCCCGCTGGCGCGTGTGATCACGGTCCTCGCCGTGGCTCAGACGTTCGCGCTCGCCGCTATCGGGCTCTCGCACTCGGTGCTCGCCCTGTTCACCTCGATCGTTGTCTTCGGAGCGACCGTCGGGAACATCCTGATGCTCCAGCCGCTCCTCATCGCCGAGCGTTTCGGGGTGCGCGAGTATCCGCGGCTCTTCGCCCGCAGCCAGTTCATCGGCATCTTCGGCACCGCTGGGGGGCCCTGGTTGCTCGGATGGCTCTACGACCATGCCGGTGGCTATGACACGGCTTATGTCGTCGCTGGGCTCATGTCGCTCGCGGGCGCGTTGTGCTTCGCCATCGGTGGCCCGGCTGAGGATGATCGAGACCACGGGCGCGCCTCCGACGAGGCGATCGCCGACTGACTCAGCGCTGGGTGCCGACCTTGAGTTCCCGGAACGGCACGTTGGTGTCGACCGAGATGTCACGGGGCAGGCCGAGCACGCGGTCACCGATGATGTTGCGCTGGATCTCGTCGGTCCCGCCGGCGATGCCCGCCTGGAACGAGTTGAGCACGACGGACTGCATCATCTGGCCGAGTGCGTCACCGGGCTCCCAGGCCTGTGAGCCGGCACCAGCGATCTCCATCGCGATCTCGCGGAAGCGCCAGGAGATGATCGAGGAGTAGAGCTTGCCGAGCGACCCTCCCGGTCCGGGGGCCTTGCCGGCCTTCAGCTCCGCGCGGGTGCGCATGGCGACGAGCGACTTGGTGGTCTCCATGGCGTAGACCTTCATCAACTCGTCGCGCACCACCGGGTCGCCGATACGGCCCGTGGCCTTCGCAGCGCCGAGCAGCAGGTCGTACATGGGCTGGCTGATGGCGCCGGATCCCATCGACCCGATGGCCACGCGCTCGTACATGAGCATCGCGGTGGCCTGACGCCAGCCGTTGTTCATCTCGCCGAGCAGGTTGTCGGCGGGGATGCGGACATCGGTGAAGAAGACCTCGTTGAAGTGGCTGCCCCCGTCGATCTGGTGGATCGGACGGATCTCCACACCGGGGGCCTTGAGATCGACGATGAACATGGAGATACCGGCGTGTTTGGGCTGATCGGGGTCGGTACGGGCGACGATGACCCCGTAGTCGCTGTGATGGGCGAGGGTGGTCCAGACCTTCTGGCCGTTCAGTACCCACTCGTCGCCGTCACGGTCGGCGCGGGTCTGCAGGCTGGCGACGTCACTGCCGGCGCCGGGCTCGGAGAACATCTGGCACCAGACGGAGCGCGCCGCGATGTTGTCCGGCATGAAGCGGCTCTTCTGCTCGTCGGTCCCGAACTCGTTGAGCACGGGGAGGCACATCCCGTGGCTGATGACGAGCTCCCCGGTCATCGCCGGGAACTCCTGGGCGACCTGGCGGTAGATCCGCTCGTGCTCGAGTGTGAGACCGGCGCCCCCATAGGCGGTGTCGTAGGTGAGACCGGCGAGGCCGGCCTCGGCGAGGGCGGCCTGGAAGGCTCGCGCGGCCGCGAGATCGCGGCGAGCCCCGGGCTTAGCGTGCTCGCTTAGGAACTCGCGGCACCGCTCGCGAAAGGCCTCAGCGTCGGCGGTGGTCAAGCTGGCGGTGTCCGACATGGTTCCTCCGGGGTCGAGCGTGCTCAAACGCTGTCACAGGTGGCGCTCTGAGTGCGAATCCGGCGGAAGGGACGAGCGAACCTAGAGTCGTGGCGTGTCAGGCTGGCGTGAAGAGAGCGGAGAGCTCACCCGCGAGTTGCGGTTCACCGACTTCGCCGAGGCGTTCGCGGCGGTGACCCGGGTCGCCGAGATCGCCGAGCGACTCGATCATCATCCGGATATCGAGATCTCCTACAACCGGGTCGTACTGCGGTGCACCTCCCACGACGCCGGACGGACCGTGACCGAGCGCGATCACCGCCTCGCGGGTGAGATCGATGCGATGTTGGCGGAGGTGAGCGATGGTTGACCGACACCCGAATGTCGACCGGGTCGTGGCCGCGGCCCGCGAGCTCGGCCTCGAGATCGAGCCGCGGACCTTTTCGGAGGGCACCAAGACCGCGCAGGACGCGGCGGATGCGATCGGCGTGGCCCTCGGCCAGATCGTGAAGAGCCTGATCTTCGGGGTCGACGGCGAGATGGTCCTCGCCTACGTGAGTGGAGCGAACCGGCTCGATGAGCAGCTGCTGGCCGCTGCCGCAGGTGGCTCGGCCTGCGAGCGGGTCGATGCTGACGCCGTGCGTGGTGCGACGGGATTCCCCATCGGTGGAGTGCCGCCCTTCGGGCATGCCACCTCGTTGCGCATCTTCATCGACCCCGACCTACTGCAGTACGACGAGGTGTGGGCCGCGGCTGGTACCTGGCACGACGTCTTCGGGATTGAGCCCGACAGGCTGGTCGAAGCGAGCGGGGGAGTGGTCACCGACCTGAAACGGGCGTGACACTCGGGGCGTAAACTGAGGGCGTGGACGGATGGAGGAATCCGAACGAGGACGAGCGTGGCGTTGACGTGAGCCAGATTCGGAGTCAATTGCGGCTTCCCGTGAAGGAACGTGTGCGTGTCATGGTGGAAGCTGCGAACCTGCTGATCGCTGTGCAGAAGCACGCTCGTCTGGCCCGAACATCCGGGGCGGACTGATGTTCGACCCCGTTCGGATCTGCTCGATCCTGAACGAGGAGCGTGTTGATTATGTCGTCGTGGGCGGCTTCGCAGCCGTGGTTCGAGGCTCGTCATTACCGACCCGCGACATCGACATCATCGCTTCCAAGAGAGCGGCGAATCGACCGAAAGATCAGCGTTCACTGCCCTATCTGGAATCGCTGCGGGATCAGTTGGATTGAACTCGGCCACGGTGGCGTGCCGCCGGCCTCGATCAGCCTCATGCCGGCCATGAATTCAGCATCGGAGGAGACCCGGAACGTGTTGTCAGTCAGCGATGACGTGCTCGTCGACGAACATCCGAACCCGGCCCGCAACATTGGCCATCGAGTCGTCCACGACGCGCTGCCCGATCTCGCTGGCGTAGGCCGACTGGAAGTCATCGAGGGAGTCGAACCACAGCTCGGACACGCCGTCCGGCGCGCCCGGCTCAGGGTCGTTGACCACGTTGAACACCGCTCGACGCAGGCGCGGCAGCTGCTCGGCGAGCCCACGGTGCTGCCCGAGCCACCAGTCGACGAACTCGTCGTGACCCATGTCGTCGCGACGCGTCAGCAGGATGATCGCCTTCATCATCCGGCCTTGCCGGTCCGGGCGAACGGTCGGCCGCCGACGGCGAGGGCGACGCTCACCACGATCTCATCGGGCTGAGGGGCGTCAGGGATGGCGACATCGATCGCGTCCATCTCGTCGAACGACCAGATGTCGTCCTTGTTGGTGATCGGCAGGGTGATCTGCGCGCCGGGTCCGGCGACCTTCTTGGTCGAGGTGATGATGTCATCGCCCTTGATGACCACCTTGCGGATCGGAGCACCGAAACGGGGATGGATGAGCGCCGCGGCGTGCTCGATCTCGCCGGCGGTGCCGACGATGCACCCCTTGCCGTAGGCGGTGACCTCCTCGGGAGCCACACCGAGGGCGGTGAGCGCCCGCTCGGCGAGCATGCCGGCGATCTCGGCTCCCATCTGCTCGATCTCGTCGAGATCCTCCCCGGCGCGACCGGCATGGGGGTTGGCGATCACCGCGCTGCAGACCGCCTTGCGGACGGTTCGGCCGGTCTCGCGCCCGTTCTCGGCGAGGATGTCCTCGCAGGTGGTGACGAACTTCCTGATGTGCACGTGCCGAAACTAATCGACTGAGGTCGACCCCAGGTCAGTCGACTGCGATACGGACGGTGTGCCAGCCCGTGGCGCCGTCTGGTGCCACCGGGGTGATGTCGCTGGTCTGCATGCGGCCCTCGGTGTCGTGGGCGCGGCAGCGGAGCCAGTGCATCCCGGCGGTGGCCTCCCAGTCGATGTTCCACTGCACCCAGGTGTCGTCTCCGGCGACCCGACCGAGCTCCGCTTCCCGCCACTCCTCGTCGTCGACCTGGACCTCGACCCGTGCGATCCCGACCGAGGGCGCCAACGCCACGCCGCCGATCGCTGTGGGGCCGACACCGATGCGGTTGCGGGGGGTGTCGATCCGGGAGGCGATCTTCACCGGGCCCTCCTTCGACCATCCGAGTGGCACCCAGTAGCCGTCGAAGCCGTCCCAGGTGGTCAGCTCGATCTCGGACAACCACTTCGTGGCGGACACATAGCCGTAGAGGCCCGACACGATGAGTCGCGCCGGGAATCCGTGGAGTGCCGGCAGGAAGTCGCCGTTCATCGCGTAGGCGACGAGCGCGGTCCGCTTATCGGCGAGAGCCGCGAGAGGGAAACCAGCGGTGAATCGGTCGACGGAGTGCCCCACCAACTGCTCGGCTCCGGGGGAGACGTCCGCGCGGTCGAGCAGGTCGCGCAGCGGCACCCCCTGCCACTCGGCGGTGCCGACGAGGTCGCCGCCGACCGGGTTCGACACGCAGGCGATGGTGACCGGGACCGAGACCGACTCCATGGCGAGCAGTTCGTCGAAGTCGATGGTGAACGGTCGGCCGACGAGACCGGTGACCGAGAGGGACCAGGAGTCGGCGTCGACCCGCGGGATGCGGAGCGCGGTGTCGATTCGGTAGAAGTCGCGGGTGGGGGTGATGTAGGGCGACACCCCCGGGGTGGTGATCCCCGTGTCGGGCACAGCGACGGTCGATACCGGATCGGGGAGGGCGCGGGATCCGGGCGTGACCGCGACGGTGGTGTCGCCGCGGAGCAGCCGACTGGCGACCAGGGCGGTGCCCGCCCCGACCGACACCCCGGCTGATGCCGACAGGAATCCCCGTCGGCTGGCGGTCCCCATCCCCGGGATGGGTGTCGCGACGGCTGGACGGCGGGCTCTCGACGACAGCATCGAGAGCACGGTGAGGGTGATGAGGAGGGCCGCGACGATGCTGATGACCCCCATCCACCACCGACCGTCCGGTCGCGACAAGAACGCAGCGAGCCCCATCGCTCCGGCGACGATGATCCCCGCTCGGGCTGAGCGCGGTGACCGCTGGTGCCGTCGTCCGGCGAGGGCGCCGAGGACGCCGATGACAAGGAACATGCCGATGACGAGCGCGGCCCGATGATTGGTACCGAACAGGTCGACGGCGAGGTCCTTGATCCGCACGCCGATCGAGTCGATGAAGGCGTCACCGACGGCCGAGAGCGGAGACGGCCCGGAGGTGTCGACCGCCGAAATGAGTTCTCCGGCGGCCACGCCACTGAGGGCGGCGACCGTCCCCGCCCATGACATGCGGCGCCGCTCAGGCGCGGTCAGGTCCTCGGGCCGGTCGTCGCTCACACCCCAAGTGTGCGTCGGCGTCGGCGTCGGAGGCCACCCGAGCGTCACCGGATCGGTAGCGTCGGGCCGATGGTCCCGGGGATCGCCTCTCTGCTCGGTGTCACGTTCGACTGCGCCGAGCCGATGGCCCTCGCGCGGTTCTGGCAGCAGGTCGCCGGTGGCGCGATCGATGATCGGACTCTGAACGACGACTGGGTGAACCTCCGCGACGTCCCGGTGATCGGCCATCTCGGTTTCCAGCGGGTCGCCGAGGGCAAGTCGGTCAAGAACCGCGTGCACCTCGACCTCGAGGTGGATGACATTGACTCCGCGGTTCGTCGTCTGGGCGAACTGGGGGCCGAGCCCCTGGGGGACACCGTCGACGAGGGAACCGGATGGCTCCGCGTGATGGCCGACCCCGAGGGCAACGAGTTCTGCCTCATCGTCCGCCGGTCACGCCAGACCTGAGGTCAGTCGGGGCGCAGGCGCTCCGCGAGGGCTGCCCGGGCGGCGGGCCACTCGTCGGCGAGCAGTGAGTAGACCGCGGTGTCGCGGATCCCGCCGTCCGACGCCGGCATGTGGGCCCGCAGCACTCCATCGTGTTGGGCGCCGAGGCGTTCGATGCTCGCGCGCGATCGCGCGTTACGCGCATCGGTTTTGATCGTCACCCGTTTCACGCCGATCCGGTCGACGGCGTGGTCGATCATCATGATCTTCGCCTCGGTGTTCATGCCGCTGCGCTGTGCCTCGGGAGCGAGCCAGGTGCTGCCGATCTCGAGGGCGTCGGGTGCCTCGGCCTTGCGCGGTCGACGATCCGGTGTGGTCCAGTACTCGGCGTTCATGAACCGGGTCGAGCCGCGCACGAGGCCGCTCTCGGTCTCGATGCTGGCGAAGGCGAGGCCGAGTCCCTGCTCGTGCTCGTTGATCGCCGTCGCGATGTAGCGGTCCACCTCGACCGGGTCGGCCTCGGGAACCCAGGTGTAACCGAACGTGGAGCGATCCCCGGCGGCGACACGGAGCAGTGCCGGGGCATGCTCGGGGCCGAGGGGCACCAGGGTGACGTGACGTCCGGCCAGAGTGACTCGTTCGAACGCGGGTCGCGCGATCATCGAGGGCTTCGCAGTCGGAGCGCCCGTCGGAGGATGTCGACCGCGACGATCCCTCGCACCGTCCACGCGAGCGTCCTGACCAGGTTCGCATCCATGAGTCGCCCGTGGATCGCGGCGTCGAAGCCATCGGCGAGATCGGCATGAGCGGGAGCCGACCAGAACCCGCTGATGACGAGCACGATCGCCATGGCGACCGCTCCAAGGAGAGCCGAGCGGCGGATGCCCCGATCGGCGGCCAAGAGCAGTGCGGCGGCGCTGGCTCCCTCCAGCAACCACGGAAGGAGCAGCAGACGGCCGATCCTCTCCACGTGCGACGCCTGGAAACCGATGTAGGCGTCGGCACCGACCTCAGCGAAGAGGGGGTAGTGCACCGTGTGGATCGTCCAGATCAGTCCCACCATGAACCAGGTGGCGGCGAGATGCACGATGGCCACCGTCGACAGCGTGAAGCGACCAAGACCGAGCGCGCCCGCTGCCCGGAACGGCCCGGTCGTGATCCACGGCGATGCCGGCGTCGTTGTGCCCATCGGCCGTGACGCTAGCCACCGGTATAGGTTCGTCGCGTGCGCGAGTCGGTCTCCCTCCACGTGGCCACCGGCCGGTTCTCCGTGTGCCGGCTTGCGCCGGACACCGATGTCGCTCAGGGTGACGGCGCGTTCTGGTCCGTCACCCGGACGCCCGATGAGTTGTCCGTGGTCTGCGAGACCGGGCGCGAGCCGCCGGGAGCGACAACGGTCGGACCATGGGCGCTGATGTCCGTCGTCGGGCCGCTCGACTTCTCACTGGTCGGCATCCTCGAGTCGCTCCTCGTGCCGCTCGCTGCCGCGGGGGTGTCGGTGTTCACCGTGTCGACCTTCGACACCGACCATGTGCTGGTGCGCGACGAGGACCTCGACGCCGCGGTCTCAGCGTTGCGTGCAGCCGGTCACGCGGTCGGCTGACGGCGGCTCCTCGCCCGAACCGCCGCCTCGACATGGGAGATGGTCAGCCCACAGCACCCTCCGAGCGCTGTCGCTCCACGACCGATCCAGTCGACGAAGTGCTCCTCGAGGTCCTCGGGGGAGATCACCTCCTGGAACTGCCAGCTCGGCATCTTGAAGAAGCCGCTGTCGGGGTAGGCGGCGACAGGGAGTGGGCTGGCTGCTCGGATCTCGTCGATCGCGTCGCCGACGACGTGTGACTGGGTGTGCATCACCCCGACGGCATCCACCCCTGACTCCGGGATCATGCTCAGCAGTTCGCTCAGCGTGATGTCCTCGAACGGGTGGAAGGCGACCACCCGTCCGTCCTCGGCCCGTCGGGCGCTCATGTCGAACCAGACCGGGAGTCCGGTGTCGAGCGCGGCCTGCAGGGCGATACGCGCGCGGGTCGGCTCGTACATCATCTCGAGCAGGATCAGCTCCGCGCCGGCGGAGCGCAGCACACCGGCGAGCTCACCGAAGGCGTCGGCCAGTTCGTCGTCTCCCGGAACGGCGTTCGGGTCGAACCGGTCGGTCCCCTCTGAGACGGGCACCATGTGCGAGAGCGAGCCAGCGACCACGACCTCAGATGCCATCGCGTGACCGTCACGGGCTGCCAGAGCGGCGTCGACCGCGATGGTGTTGATCTCGGCGACGCGGTCGCCGAGACCGGCCCCCGACAGCATGAGTCGCGAGGAGGCGAAGGTGTTCGCGGTGATGATGCGGGCGCCGGCGTCGATGTAGTCGCTGTGGATCTCGGCCAGCAGCGCGGCGTTGTCCCTCGAGGCCGCCCCGCACCACGAGTGCGGATCCATCTCGGCCCCCCGGCGCTCGAGTTCGGTTCCGGTGGCTCCGTCCACAATCTCGACCTGTCCAGATCGCATGGCGTCGATGATCGAGGTGTAGGCGTTGCTCGATGTCACGCGGCGAGGCTAGGGCCTCTGGCCACCCGGGGAGCGGACTCCTCGGTCGATGCGTGCGAGGATCTGGTGATGATCCGTCCATTCACTCTCGATCCCTTCCAGGCCGAGGTCCCCGAGGCCGATCTCGAGGATCTCCGCACTCGACTGGCCGGCGCCCGCTGGCCGGAACGGGAGACGGTCGATGACTGGTCGCAGGGCGTGCCGCTCGACTATCTCCGCGAGGTCGCCGAGTACTGGCGCACGGCCCACGACTGGCGTCGCGCCGAGCGCGACCTCAACTCCCTCGATCAGTTCGTGACCGATATCGAGGGTCATTCGATCCACTTCATCCATGCCCGCTCACCCCATGCGGAGGCGTTGCCGATCGTCATCACGCACGGGTGGCCGGGATCGGTCCTCGAGTTCCAGCGAGTCATCGCTCCACTGGTCGATCCGACCCAACACGGTGGCGAGGCGTCCGATGCCTTCCACGTGGTCTGCCCCTCGCTGCCGGGATTCGGCTTCTCCTCGAAGCCGACGGCGGCGGGTACCGGAGTGCCGGAGATCGCCGAGATGTGGACGACGCTCATGGAGCGGCTCGGCTACGAGCGTTGGGTGGCGCAGGGAGGTGACTGGGGTTCGGCGGTGACCACCGCGATCGGACGGCTCGCCACAGCCGCCGACGGCGCGCACGGCTGTGTCGGGATCCACCTCAACATGCCGGTGGCGGCGCCGACGCCCGAGGCGATGAGCGACCCGTCTCCCGCCGACCAGGCCGCGATGGCGGCCTTCATGCACTACCAAGAGGTCGAGTCGGGCTACTCCAAGCAGCAGAGCACCCGCCCGCAGACCCTCGGTTACGGACTGACCGACTCGCCGGTTGGGCAACTGGCGTGGATCCTCGAGAAGTTCCAGGCCTGGACCGACTGCGACGGCCACCCGGAGAACGCGATCGATCGCGACGTGATCCTCGACATCGTGGCGCACTACTGGCTCACAGCGAGCGCGGCCTCGTCGGCGCGGCTCTACTGGGAGAGCTTCGCCTCGTTCGGCCCGGGCCCGAGAGTCGAGATCCCGACCGGTGTGGCGGCGTTCCCGCACGAGATCATCCGCGCGCCTCGGTCCTGGTGCGATGAGGCCTTCGAGATCACCCACTGGACCGACATGCCGCGGGGCGGTCATTTCGCCGCCCTCGAGCAGCCCGAGCTCTTCGTCGAGGACCTCCGGAACTGCTTCCGCGCGCTGAGGTGATCGGGTCAGTCCGGCACCCTGCCCACTAGGTTCGCGGCATGGACATCGCCGTTTTCGGATTCGACCAGACCATCGACGGGTTCGAGGAGAGCCTGAGGGAGGCGGCGTCGCAGGGCTTCCCCGCCTACGGGACCCCGCAGATCTTCGGTATGGACGCGCTGACCGGTATCGCCGCGGCGGCTCGCTCGGTGCCGGGCATCGAGGTCGTCACCTCGGTGGTGCCCACCTATCCCCGCCATCCGATGATGCTCGCCCAGCAGGCCCTCACCACCCAGGCGGCGATCGGTGGCCGTCTCGTCCTCGGCATCGGTCTCAGCCACCAGCCCGTCGTCGAGGGGATGTGGGGGATGAGTTTCGACAAACCGGTACGCCACATGAGCGACTACCTGTCCATCCTCATGCCGCTGCTGCGCGACCGTCGGGTGTCCTTCGCCGGCGAGTCCCTGACCGGGCGTGGCGAGATCACCCCGCCGCCGGCTGACGCGCCCCCGGTGCTCGTCGCCGCTCTCGGCCCGCAGATGCTCCGGCTCACCGGACGTCTCGCCGACGGGACGATCACCTGGATGACCGGCCCGGAGACGATCCGCACCCTGACCTCGCCGACGATCCGTGAGGCTGCCGCCGAGGCCGGTCGACCGGAGCCCCGCGTCGTGGTGGGTCTGCCGGTCTGCGTCACCGATGACATCGACGCCGCCCGCACCCGCGCCGACAGCGACTACGCGATCTACGGGCAGTTGCCCTCCTACCGGGCGATGCTCGATCGGGAAGGCGCTGACACACCGGCCGACGTGGCGATCATCGGATCGGCTGCCGAGGTGCAGGACCGGATCCGCGCCCTCGAGGGCTGCGGGACGACCACCTTCGCGGCCTCATCGTTCGGTTCCCGCGATGAGCTCGCCGCCACCCGGGAGGCGCTCATCGGACTCCTGCCCTGAGTCCGGGTCGCCGCCTGCGACCTGAGCTGGGGCGACCGGGCTCAGTCGGCCTGATCCAGCGCCTGGATCAGGGTGTTCCACGAAAGCGTCGCGCACTTGATCCTGACCGGGAACTTGACGACACCCTGCAGGGCCTCGAGATCGCCCAGCGCGACGTCGGCGTCCTCGACCTCGGACCCCTCCTCGGTGATGTCCATCATCGACTTGAAACGGCGGATGACGGCGCGCACCTCGTCGATCGGCCGGCCGATGACGGCCTGGGTCATCATCGAGGCGGAACTCTGGGAGATCGAGCAGCCCTGGCCGGACACCTTGACGTCGCGGATCACGTCGTCATCGACGTCGAGGTAGAGGGTGATCTCGTCACCGCACAGCGGGTTGTGACCCTCGACGCTGATCGCCGGTTCCGGCAGGTCACCGCGGTTCCGCGGGTTCTTGTAGTGGTCGAGGATGATCTCTCGGTAGAGGTCTTCGAGTCCGGGCATCGCGTGTACCTCGTGTCAGGGGTCAGAGGCCGAAGATATCCGAGGCTCCGTCGAGGCCCTCGACGAGCGCATCGACATCGCTTCGGTCGTTGTAGACGTACAGGCTGGCGCGAACGGTCGCATTGGCGCCGAGGAGTCGCATGAGGGGTTTGGCGCAGTGGTGGCCGGCGCGCACGCAGACGTTGCTCTCGTCGAGCACCTGCGACAGGTCGTGGGGATGGATGTCGCGGAAGGCGATGGAGAGCACGCCGCCGCGCACTTCGACGTTGTCGGGGCCATGGATCACGACGTCATCGCCGTAGCGGTTGCGCAGGCTGTCGATCGCGTAGCGCGTCAACGACATCTCATGCTGACGCACGTTCGCCATACCGATCGATTCGAGGTAGTCGACCGCCGCGCCGAGACCGACGGCCTCGACGATGGCGGGGGTTCCGGCCTCGAACTTCGCCGGCACGGGGGCGCACGTGAAGCCGTCGAGCCGGACGTCGTCGATCATGTTGCCGCCACCGATGAACGGCGGCAGGTCGTCGAGGCACGCCGAGGAGCCCCAGAGCACCCCGATGCCGGAGGGTCCGAGCATCTTGTGACCGGAGAACGCCACGAAGTCGGCTCCCCAGGCCTGCACATCGGTGACGCCGTGCGGCACCGACTGGCAGGCGTCGATCATGACCATGCAGCCGGCCTCGCGTCCTGCCGTCACGAGTCGCTCCACCGGATTGATCGTGCCGAGCACGTTGCTCATGGCGGTGACCGACAGCACCTTCGCGCCGTCGAGCAGATCGGACAGGTCGCTCAGGTCGAGGAGGCCGTCGTCGGTGAGCGGGATGAACCGCAACTCGATGCCGATGTCGGAGGCCAGCATCTGCCAGGGGACGATGTTGGCGTGGTGCTCCATGTGGGAGAGCACCACCGCGTCGCCGGGGGAGAGGTTCGCCCTGCCCCAGGACTGCGCCACCATGTTGAGGGCCTCGGTCGCGTTGCGGGTGAACACGACCTCCTCCGGTCGCGCGGCGTTGATGAAGCGGGCCACCTTGGCCCGAGCCCCCTCGTAGGCGTCGGTGGCCGCCGCGGCCAGGCGGTAGGCGCTGCGGTTGATCGGGGCGTAGCCGTCGCGCATGAACGAGGCCATCGCCTCGATCACCGGTTCGGGCTTCTGGGAGGTGTTGGCCGAGTCGAGGTAGACGATCGGTCGGCCGTCGATCTCGCGCCGAAGCACGGGGAAGTCGGCGCGGATGCGCTCCCAGTCGGGAGGGGCCACGGCCGTCGGGGTCACGCGGTCACACCCCCGCCCGGAACGACTCGTAACCGGACCGCTCGAGTTCCTCGGCGAGCTCCATGCCCCCGGACGTGATGATCCGGCCGTCGACGAGGATGTGCACGTGGTCGGGGCGCACCTCGTCGAGCAGGCGCTGGTAGTGGGTGATGAGCACGACACCCATCTCGGGGCGATCCTCGCGGACCTCGTGGATGCCCTTGGCGACGATCCGGAGCGCGTCGATGTCGAGTCCGGAGTCGGTCTCGTCGAGGATGGCGACCTCGGGTTCGAGGATGGCCATCTGCATGACCTCGTTGCGCTTCTTCTCGCCTCCGGAGAATCCCTCGTTGAGGTAGCGATCGACGAAGGAGGAGTCCATGCCGAGGCGTTCCATCCACTCGATGGCGGCGAGTCGGAGTTCGAGCACGGAGAGGTCGATGCCCTTCCGGGCAGAGAGCGCCTGCCGAAGGAACTGGATCACGGACACCCCGGGGATCTCCTGCGGGTACTGGAAGGCGAGGAACACACCGGCGCGGGCCCGCTCGTCGGGGCTCCACTCGGAGATGTCGACGCCGCGCAGTTCGATCGTGCCGGCGGTCATCTCGTACTCGGGGGAGCCGAGGAGCGTGTTGCCGAGGGTGGATTTGCCGGAACCGTTCGGGCCCATGATCGCGTGCACCTCGCCGGAGCGGACGGTGAGGTCGAGTCCGCGTAGGATCTCGGATGCCGCGGGAGCCCCGGCTTCGACGGTCGGCTTCGCCCGCAGCCCCACCACGCTGAACAGCGGCTGATCGTTGGGGGCTGGATCGGACGACATGGCTCAGATCCTAGGAGTGCGCCGGATAATTAGCACTATCCGTGTAGGGGAAATCAGGAGGGTTCGGCGGCGAGTGCTCGCCACAGTTCCGGGTAGCTCCGGTAGGCGTACTCCTCGGTGATGTAGCCCGAGTCCACGAGGGCGCGGTGGTACAGCGGCAGGCTCCTGAAGGGCACCCCGGCATCGACATGGTGCGCGAGGTGGTAGCCGAGCATGTAGGGGCCCATCGCGAAGCGGAACCACAGCGGCAGATCGGCCACGCAGTGAGTGGTCGCCCGGCGGTCCCCGGAGGCCTCCAGGCCGCCGTGCTCGGAGATCGCCCGCAACCGGTTGATCACCCGCCAGACGGTGAGGAACGGCAGGAACCACAGCAGGGGATACACGAGCGGCTGGCCGAGGGCGATCGAGACGGCGAACAGCCCGGCCTGCACCGCCAGGATGCTGATGGCGCTGCGGCGAGCTCGAGCGTCTCGCCGACGCAGGCCGGAGAACTGGGCGCGGAGCAGGCGGAGGCCGGTGCGTCCGGTCAGGTCGCGGAGGAGTTTGCGGCGCAGGCTCGCGCGTCCGACCGGGTAGCCCTGGTAGAGCGGCAGATCGGGCTCATCGGGTCCGAACTCACGGCGGTGGTGCGCCATGTGCACCCGTCGGTAGGCATCGGTCGAGACCCAGCCCGGGTAGCCGAGCAGCCAGCGGCCGACGAGGTCATTTGCGCGTCGGTTGCTGAACAGCAGCCGGTGGGCGGCCTCGTGCATGAGCGCCGCGTACTGGGCGTGGGCGCGGCCCATGAGCACGAAGGCGATCGGCCACGCCCACCAGCCGAGGGACACCGCTGCCCAGAGGATCAGCACGGTCTGGGCGTAGAGGGTGACGATCGTCGTGGCGTTGCGCACGTTCGGAATACGCCGCAACTCGGCTCGGAACGCCGCGGTCGGTCGGCCATCGGGGAGCACCAGATCGGTCTCGCGACCCGGCCGGAGCGCGCCCGGATCGGGGGTCATCCCGCCGAGGCGGATGTCGGCGTCCCCGTGGAAGGCGATTGACGGTCCGTTGGAGACCATGGGAGCACCGTACCAACCGGAGCTGACGGTCGGCTTCTCCGGGTTCACGCTCGCGCGGGTCAGCGCTCGACGTGGTCGCGGAGGTCGATCTTCCAGTCCCGGAAGCGACGGTGTCGGGTACCGCTCGGCCCGGTCCCATCCGCTGAGCCATCCGGGTACAGCCGCAGTTCGTACTGGTGGCCGTGGTCGTCGCGATGGCAGACCCAGTACCGGGCGTCACCGCCCGATGCCGGTCCCGCCCGCCACAGGATCCACGGTCCGATACGCCGCTTGTACTCGGCCTCGGGCGCGGCGGGCAGGTCGTCACCGAGGGAGAGCAGGCGGTCGGGCGCCGACACCCAGGCCCGGGCCGGGATGTTCCGGTCGCGCACCGGGGTGTCCGGAAGGTCGTCGGTGCTCCGAGGGGTCGGGTCGGTGGGGCGCTCGTCGTATCTCATCGAGCCCCGAGGGTCGACATCGGCGGTGGGGTCACCACCCCCGGTCGACCCACTCCTGGAGATGCGGGCGTTCGGTGCCGATGGTGGTGTCGAGTCCGTGACCGGGCATGACGACGGTTTCGTTGGGGAGGGCGAAGAGCAGCTCGTCGATCGAGCGGATGATGGTGTCGAAGTTGCCGCCCTCGAACTTGGTGGCCCCCGGTCCTCCGGGGAAGAGGGTGTCGCCGGAGAACAGCACCGGCGCGCCCGCGAGCTTGAACGACACCGAGCCGGGGGTGTGGCCCGGATTGTGGATCGCGTCCAGGCGGAGCCGACCGAACTCGATCACCTCGGCGTCGTCGATGAACACGTCGTAGCCGACCTCGCGGAGCATCGGCGCGTCGGCGGCGGTGACTGCCACTTCGTAGCCGGCCTCGCGCATCTCGGTCACGGCGCCGATGTGGTCGAAGTGGCCATGAGTCTCGAGCACACGACGAACGCCGAGCCCGGAGGCGAGTTCGAGGAGTCGCTCGTGTTCGTTGGCGGCGTCGATGAGCACGGCTTCACCGGTCGCTCGGCACCGAACGACGAAGACGTTGTTCTCGTAGTCGCCGACCACCACTCGGTGGATCTCGGCGTCGGCGTTGGACCAGTGGAGCGTCGACATCGCTGTGAGTCTCCCATCTGCGCGGGTCCCGCCGCCACCGGTCACGAGGTCGGGGACCACACCCCGAGTCCGAGGCCCTCGGCGACGGCGATCTGCACCGGGTCGTGGGTGGCCCAGGTCAGTCCGCGCCCGAGTCGGACCGCCGCGCTCAGGTGGATCGCGTCGCTCAGGCGCAGTGGACGTTGGCGCAGGAGTACGGCTGCGTCCTCGAGGCACGCGGTGTCGATCGGGACGACGTGCACCTGGTCCCACAGGAGGCGCACTTCGTCCTCGAGATCGCCCCGGTCGATGGAGGAGTCGGTGATCCGGTCGATACCCGCCAGCGCCTCGGTGAGGGCGAGGGCGCTCGCGCTCACCACCTCGGAGTCCATGAACAGGTCGACGAGCGGATCTCGGTGGGGATGATCGACGCACAGTGACAGCACAGCGGTCGAGTCGAGGGCGAGGTGGCTCATCCGCGGATCTCCCGGAGTGCGCGGTCGAGACGGGTTCCCGAGAACACAGTGGTCGCTCGGGGCGGCCGGCGCGGTCCGCGCCGACGCGGTTCGATGAGCGCGCCGCGGTGGACCAGCATCTCGAGGCTGCCGTCGGGGTCTGCGGCGGTCGGGGGGCCGAGCTCAGCGACCGGATCGCCCCGGTCGGTGATCACGGTGCGCTCGCCCGAACGGGCTCGCCGCACGGCCGCGGCGAGGTCGGAGCGGAGGTCTCGGATACCGAGTGTTGTGTACATAGATGTACACATTACGACTTGTCGGATCGATCGCCGACTGACACACTCGCGGCATGAACTTCGCCTTCACCGAGGAACAGGACGAACTGCGCAGCACCATCCGCGCCTTCATGGAAGCCAAGAGCTCCGAGGAGGCGGTGCGCGAGCAGATGGAGACCGAGGCCGGCTTCGACGGCGACGTATGGAGCCAGATGGCCGAGCAGATGGGACTCCAGGGTCTGCACATCCCCGAGGAGTACGGCGGCTCCGGCTTCGGCTACGTCGAACTCGGCATCGTCCTGGAGGAGATGGGCCGCGCCCTGCTGTGCGCCCCGTTCTTCTCCTCCGTGGTGCTCGCGGCCAACGCGCTCATCCACTCCGGTGACGACGCCGCCAAGGCGGCGCACCTCCCGGGCATCGCAGCTGGGACAACCATCGCCACCCTCGCCTTCACCGAGCCGTCGGGCCGCTGGGACGAGAGCGGCATCACCATGGAGGCGACCGCCTCGGGCGATGGACACACCCTGACCGGCACCAAGTCCTACGTCCTCGACGGGCACACCGCCGACCTGATCATCGTGGCGGCGCGGACGGCCGCCGGTGTCAGCCTCTTCGCGGTCAACGGTGATGCCTCCGGCCTCGAGCGCACCGCGCTCGCGACCATGGACCAGACCCGCAAGCAGGCCCGCCTCGAGTTCTCCTCGACCCCGGCCACGCTCATCGGAGCCGACGGTGGCGGCTGGCAGGTCCTCGAGACCGTCCTCGACCTCGCCGCGGTCGGCCTCGCCGCCGAGCAGGTCGGTGGCGCGCAGTTCGTGCTCGACATGGCCGTCCAGTACGCCAAGGACCGCGTCCAGTTCGGTCGCCCCATCGGCTCCTTCCAGGCGATCAAGCACAAGTGCGCCGACATGCTGCTCGAGGTCGAGTCGGCGAAGAGCGCCGCGTACTACGGGCTCTGGTGCGCCAGTGAGATGAACGACGAGCTGCCCTCGGTCGCCTCGCTCGCCAAGGCCTACTGCTCGGAGGCCTACTTCCACGCCACGGCCGAGAACATCCAGATCCACGGCGGCATCGGATTCACCTGGGAGCACCCCGCCCACCTCTACTTCAAGCGGGCGAAGTCATCCGAGCTGCTCTTCGGCGACCCGACCTACCACCGTGAGGTCCTCGCGCAGCGAATCGGGATCTGACCCCACTCGAGGGTGTTGCGCAGGTGAGCACCTCGACCCTCCTCGCATCGGTCGTCGCCGCTGCGCTGACCTTCATCATCGCGACCGTCGCCATCGGGCGTGAGTCGCACCGGCTCGACGCGATCTCTCCGCGAGCGGTCTACCGGCTCGACGAGGCCGTCGACTTCGTCTGCGACCGGATCCCCGGATCCAGTCAGGCGAGGCTGACCCCGGCCGAGGTCGAACTCCTCCTCATCGCCCACATGGGCTGGCTCCACGAGCGCGGCCTGCAACCCGACCGGGTGGTCGACCGAGCCCAGGACATCGACGAGACGGTGGTCGTCGACGAGACGACCCTGATCGCGCACCTGTTGGCCACGGCGGGCGAGAGCGGGGTGGAGCTCCTCGACGACGTCGACGCCGTCGAGGTGGTCGGCGCGCACCTCGCCTACTTCGAGGCGATCGGCGCGGTCGGCCCGACCGCCGCCCCCGACGATGTGATCGGCGGCTAGGTTCTCCGGCCATGGAACGCCCCTCCCGTTTCGAGCACACCCGGTTCCTCGGTGACAAGCGGACCCAGCTCGTCTACGACCTCGACGAGTGGACCGACACGACCGTCATCGATGACATCGTCGACGCCGAGGTCGGGATCTGCTTCGCCCCCGACACCCTCGCCGAGGCCCGAAATCGCGGCTACACCGCCGCTCGGCCGGGGATGCGCCGGCGTCATCGCCGTCCGCGCGCCTGAGGGCGGCCAGCGTGGACTCGAGCTTCCCGAGCGGCCACGAGCGCCTCGCGTGCCATCTGAGCCTCCCGGCCGGCGCTGACGGCCCGACACCCGGACTGGTGCTCTGTCACGGCTTCCCGATCGGCCCGCTCGACGCCCGTCGATCGGCCGGAACCTTCCCCGAGCTCATCGATCGACTCTCCAGCGAGGTCGGATACGCCGCGCTCACCTTCACCTTCAGCGGTTGCGGTGAGTCCACCGGCGACTTCTCGCTCCAGGGTTGGATGGACGACCTCAGGAACGCGATCGACCACCTCGATCGCAGCGTCGACCTCAACGGAGTCGTGCTCATCGGGACCAACACCGGTGGGTCGCTCGCCATCTGCGCCGCCGCGGACGACCCGCGGGTGATCGGCGCCGCACTGCTGTCACCGCGGGCCGACTTCGATGACTGGGCGGAGCAACCACGACGGTTCCTCGAGCACGCCCGGGACATCGGGGCGGTCCGGACACCCGGATATCCGACCTCCATGGAGGACTGGTCTCGCGCCTTCCGCCGTTTCCGGCCGGTTCCGTCGGCGAGACGGTTCGCCCCGCGGCCGCTGCTCGTCCTCCATGGTGAGGATGATGAGAGCGTGCCGGTGTCGGACGCCCGTCAACTCGCCCAGGCGCACGGCTCAGCGGAGCTCAACGTGCTCGCCGGCGCCGGGCACCGGCTGCGTCACGACCCACGGGCGGTCGCCGTCCTCAGTGGCTGGCTCGACCGGGTGCGTCCCGACTGAACCCAGGCGGGTCAGACGAGGAAGGGATCGACCGCGTCGGGATCGATGTCGTAGCGGGCGATCGCGTCAGCCACGACCGAGCGGTCGACCTCACCGAGATCGGCGAGACCCTCGAGGGTCGACACGACGACATGGCCGCAGTCGACCTCGAAGTGGCGCCGCAGCGCCTCACGGGTGTCGCTACGGCCCATACCGTCGGTGCCCAGCACCTTGAAGGGACGTCCGCTCGGCACGTAGCGCCCGATCTGTTCGGGCACCGCGCACATGAAGTCGGTGACGGCCGTGATCGGCCCGGTCGACTCCGACAGGAGCGACGACACCAGCGGGACCTGCCGCTCCGCGGTCGGATGCAGGCGGTTGACCCGCTCGGTGGCCATCGCCTGCTCGCGGAGGCGCTTGTAGTTGGTCACCGACCAGAGTTCGGCCCCGACGTCGTAGTGCTTGGCGAGCTCGTCGACGGCCTGACGCGCCGCCGCGTGGGCCACCCCGGAGAACAGGATCGTCGCGCGGCGAGCGCGGCCTTCGGGGGCGGCTGCGAATCTGTACATGCCCCTGACGGCTCCGCGGCTGAACTCCTCGGCCAGCGTCGGGTCCTCCGGCAGGGCCGGCATCGGGTAGTTCTCGTTGTAGAGGGTGAGGTAGTAAATGACGTCGCGCTCGGCGTCGGGGGTGTCCGGTCCGTACATCTGGTCGATGCCGGCGCGGACGATGGCACCGACCTCGTAGGCGAAGGCCGGGTCGAACGCCTGGACCGCAGGCACGGTGGACGCGAGCACGAGCGAGTGCCCGTCCTGGTGCTGGAGGCCCTCACCGAGGAGCGTCGTGCGTCCGGCGGTGGCCCCCATCAGGAAGCCCCTGGCGCGGATGTCGGCGGCCTGCCAGATGAGGTCACCGGTCCGCTGGAAACCGAACATCGAATAGAAGGTGTAGAAGGGGATCATCGGCACGCCACGGGTGGCGTAGCTGGTGCCGGCAGCGATGAAGCTCGCCATGGAGCCCGACTCGGTGATGCCCTCCTCGAGGATCTGGCCGTCGGAGTCCTCGGTGTACGACAGCAGGAGGTCGTGGTCGACCGGCTCGTACTTCTGCCCCTGGGCCGCGTAGATCTCGAGTTCGCGGAACAGCGAGTCCATGCCGAAGGTGCGGGCCTCGTCGGGGATGATCGGCACGATGCGACGGCCGATGCCCTCGTCGCGGCAGAGGCTGCGGAGCAGTCGGGTGAAACCCATCGTGGTGCTCACGGCCATCTCGCCCGAGCCGGCGTTCATCTCGGCGAAGGTCTCGGGGGAGGGCATTGAGATCGGTCGACGCACCGTGGTGGTCCGCCGCGGAAGGACCCCGCCGAGGCTCTTCCGGCGCTCCATCATGTACTGGTACTCGATGGAGTCCTCCGAGGGCCGGAAGTAGGGCGGATCGTCGGCCGTGATCGACGACTCGGGGATCTCCTCGTGCAGGTGGAGGCGATCGCGCAACTCGAGGAGCTGCTGCTCGGTCATCTTCTTGATGGAGTGGGTCGAGTTGCGACCCTCGAAGCCCGGTCCGAGGGTCCAGCCCTTCACCGTCTTGGCGAGGATGACGGTCGGGCGACCCGAACCGAGGTTCTCGACCGCGGAGCGATAGGCGGCGTACAGCTTGGTGTAGTCGTGGCCGCCTCGGGGCAGGTTGCGGAGCTCGTCGTCGCTGAGGTGGGACACCATCTGCCGGAGGCGCGGATCAGGTCCGAAGAAGTTCTCGCGGATGTAGTTCCCGCTCTCCACGGCGTAGCGCTGGAACTCGCCGTCGACGGTCGTGTTCATCTGGTTCAGCAGGACGCCGTCCTTGTCCTGAGCGAGGAGCTCATCCCACTTCGAGCCCCAGATGACCTTGATGACGTTCCAGCCGGCGCCACGGAACACGGCCTCGAGCTCCTGGATGACCTTGCCGTTGCCCCGGACCGGCCCGTCGAGGCGCTGCAGGTTGCAGTTCACGACGAAGACGAGGTTGTCGAGGTGCTCGCGGGCCGCGAGCGAGATGGCCCCGAGGGTCTCGGGCTCGTCGCACTCGCCGTCGCCGAGGAACGCCCAGACGCGGCTGTTCGACGTGTCGTCGAGCTGCCGGTTGGCGAGGTACCGGTTGAAGCGGGCGTGGTAGAGGGCGCTGATCGGCCCGAGCCCCATCGACACCGTCGGGAACTCCCAGAAGTCGGGCATGAGCCTCGGGTGCGGGTAACTCGAGAGTCCACGACCACCCCGGCCGATCTCACGACGGAAGTGGTCCAGGTCGTCAGTGGTGAGACGGCCCTCGAGGAAGGCGCGCGCGTACACGCCTGGAGCGGCGTGGCCCTGGAAGTAGACGTGGTCACCCATCCCATCGGCGTCCTTGCCGCGGAAGAAGTGGTTGAAGCCGATCTCGTAGAGCGAGGCCGATGAGGCGAAGGTCGACAGGTGTCCGCCGATGCCGTCGGCCAGCTTGTTGGCCTTGACGACCATGATCGCCGCGTTCCAACGGATGAAGGCCCGGATCCGGCGTTCGATGTGCTCGTCGCCGGGGAACCAGAGCTCCTGTTCGCGCGGGATGGTGTTCACGTACGGGGTGGACACGGTGGCGGGGAAGCTCACCTGGCGGGCGTTCGCGTGGCTGAGGAGTCGGGAGAGGAGGAACCGCGCCCGGGTCTTGCCGTGGGTGTCGACGACGGCATCGAGGGAGTCGAGCCACTCCTCGGTCTCCCCGGGGTCGGTGTCGGGGAGCTGATGGACGTACCCGTCAAAGATCATGCCCCCATTCTCGCACGGTTACCGCCGAGTACCCCGCCGGATGTCGGCGTGTCGTCCGACACGTCGGTCGATCCGGGGTCGCCCACCCGGCATCCGCACCGTCGTGGTCGGGTCGTGTCATGCTCGGCGGATGTCCTCCGAGCGCATCGTGGTGTACACCGACGGGGCCTGCTCGGGCAATCCGGGCCCCGGGGGCTGGGCCTGGGCGACGGCACCGGCGGGGGAGCGGCACGACTCCGGCGGCGAGTCGTCCACCACCAATCAGCGGATGGAGCTCATGGCCGTGCTCGAGGCGGTCCGGTCGCTGGCGACCGATGAGGTCGCCATCCATGTGGTCAGCGACTCGACCTACGTGGTGCACTGCTTCCGCGACGGCTGGTGGGTCCGTTGGCGCAAGAACGGCTGGCGGAACTCACAGCGCCAACCGGTCGCCAACGTCGATCTCTGGGAACCCCTGGTCGACCTCGTGGAGCAGCGCTCGGTGACCTTCGAGTGGGTCAAGGGCCACAGTGGCGACCCGATGAACGATCGCGTCGACGCGCTCGCGGTGGCGGCCGTCCCGAAGGCCTGAGCCCGCCGTCCGGGGTGACGCCAAAATCGAACACCCGTTCACTACGGTTCGCTGTGATGCCGTCCCCTCGACGCACCCCCCGTCGCCGTCGAGCGATCCTGCTCTCCGCGGCCCTCGCCGCGGGGTCCTCGCTCGTCGTCGCGCCCGGTGGTCCGGCCTCGGCCAATCCGAATTCGACCTCCGACGTGGTCGCGTATCTCGTGGAGGGCACCGGCGACGGGCACGGCCGCGGTATGAGCCAGTGGGGTGCCTACGGCTGGGCCGTCGACGAGGGCTGGTCCTGGGAGCAGATCCTCGACCACTACTACGGCGGTACCGAGCTCGGATCGGTCGACGTGGCCCGGCGCATCTCGGTCCGCCTCACCGAGTGGGACGGCTCGGCGGTGTTCGGGGTGATCTCCACCACGTCGTCAGCCCGCTGGAGCTCGCCGTCGCACTCGGCCTCGACCGCCCACCCGGCCATCCGGATCGTCGAGTCGGCGCCGAACTCGTTCACCATCTCGGTGGCGGCCGCCCCGCAGTGCATCGGGGCGTCGACGCTCACCGTTCCTGACGGCCCGGTCGCCTACGGCTCGACGGCCGACGATGAGGTCGAGCGCATCCAGACGTTCCTCACCGCCGTCGGCTTCGATCCGCGCGGCATCGACGGCAACTTCGGTCCGCTGACCGAGTCGGCCGTCCGAGCCTTCCAGATCGCCAACGGTCTGCCCACCGACGGCATCTGGGACATCGACGACGCCACCGCCGCGCGGGTGATCATCGGCAACTCGACCTCCGACGAGGGTTGGACGGAGGTCGCCTCGGGGGTTCCGGGGCCGGTGGTGCTCACCACCGATGTCGGCGAATCGTCAGCAGCCCCGGGCGATGTGCTCGGTCTCTGCGAGGCCAGTGGCCGGATCGTCCACTACCGCGGTTCGCTGCGGTTCCTCCACACCGACGTCGGCAATCGGGTGGTCAACGATGTCGGCCTCGAGGACTACCTCCGGGGTGTGGTGCCCCGCGAGGTGTCGCCGTCGTGGGGTGATCGCGGCGACGGCCGCGGTATGAACGCACTGCGGGCGCAGGCGGTCGCCGCGCGCGGCTACGGGCTCGAGCAGTCCAGATACGTGTACGCCCAGACCTGCGACACGATGGCCTGCCAGGTGTACGGCGGTTCGGCCAGCCGGGCCAACGTCGACGCCGGTCCGCAATCCGTCGAGGCCAGCCAGACCGACCGGGCCATCGCCGACACGGCGGGGCGGGTGCGGGTGTGGGCCGCCGGCAACGCGCACGGCATCGCGCCGGGCACCATCGCGTCCACCGAGTTCTCCGCCTCCAACGGTCCGCAGACCGCAGGGGGTGCCTTCCCGAGCATCGCCGACCCCGCCGACGCGACCGCGCTCAACCCGAGCCACCGCTGGACGCGGGTGATCTCGGTGGCCGCGCTCCGCTCGGCCTACGGCGGCGCCGAGCCGAGTCGGGTCACCACGGTCCTCGACCCGGCATCGCCGTATGAGGGCATCTACGCGAACCGGGTCCGCCTCGACGACGGTGAGCACGTGTCCGCCTGGTCGTTCCGCGGCCAGTTCGACCTCCCCTCGCCGGGGTTCACCGTCACCCCGGTCACCCGAGAGGTCGCGGTCGACCAGTCCCTCTACTTCATCGGTGACTCGGTCGGAGCGAGCATCGCCACCGAACTCCCGGCGCTCATGTCGGGGGTCTTCTCCTCCTACACCCACGACGCCCTCTCGAGCCGCCGCACCGCCGGAGGCTCGGTCATGCCCGACGGCGTGGGCGCGGCCGCATCGGTTCCGGCAGGCACCGACATCGTGGTGGTGGAACTCGGCTACAACGATGACCCGGCGGAGCTCTCGGGCCGCATCGACCAGGTGATGTCCACCCTGTCGGCCCGCGGGGTCGGAGTCGTCATCTGGACCACGATGTCCGAACGGCGACAGGCCAACGGCGTGTCGCGGTACGCCCCGGCCAACGCCGCTCTCGAGAGCGCCCGTGGGCGCTGGTCCAACCTGATCGTGGTCGACTGGGCCGCTGCCAGCGACCACGGTGAGGCCGACCGCTGGTACTCCGACGGAGTCCACCTCACCGCGACCGGTCAGGCGAAGTTCGCGAGTTGGCTCCGGTCGAGGATCCTCGAGGTGACCGATCCGGCCTACATCGCGGTGGGTGAGCTCGACCAGATGGTGCCCGTTACCCCGGCCCGCCTGCTCGACACCCGCACCGGTCGGGGAGTCTCCTCCATCGGCAAGGTCACGAACCGCACCATCGAGGTGCAGGTGCTCGGCGAGGGCGGTGTCCCCGGCACATCGGTCTCCGCTGTGGCCCTCAACGTCACCGCGGTCGAGTCCAGCACCGACCGCTACGGCGGGTACCTCACGGTGTTCCCATGCGGTGAGCAGCCGAACTCGAGCAACCTCAACTTCCGCTCCGGCCAGACGATCGCCAACTCGGTCATCGCCCCTGTCTCGGCGACGGGCACCGTCTGCTTCTACGTGCGGGGATCAGCTCACCTGCTCGCGGACGTCTCGGCCTACTTCCCGAGCTCCACCGACTTCGTCGCGCTCACGCCCGGTCGCGTGCTCGACACCCGCACCGGCAACGGCGCCCCGGTCGGCGAGGTGGCCGACGGAACGATCGAGTTCCCGGTCCTCGGCCGTGGCGGCCTGCCCGGCGGAGATGTGGCCGCAGTGGCGCTCAACCTCACGGTCGACCAGACCAGGAGCGGCCCGGGAGGAGGATTCGTCACCGTCTTCCCGTGCGGTGACCGGCCGAACTCGAGCAACCTGAACTTCACCTCGGGCCGCACCATCGCCAACGCGGTCATCGCGCCGGTCTCGGCCTCGGGCACGGTCTGCATCTTCGTCTCCGGGGGAGCGCAGTTGATCGCCGACGTCTCCGGTTACTTCCCGAACGGCGCCGACTACACCCCGCTCTCCCCGGTCCGCGTGGTCGACACCCGCGCCACCGGTCGGATCGGGGCGGTCGACGGCAGTGGCGGTCCCCTCGAGGTCGACCTGAGCAATCTGCCCGGTATCGACACCTCGAGGATGCTCTCGGCCTCGCTCAACATCACCGTCGTGAACTCCTCGACGAGCTCCGCTGGGGGTTACGTGACGGTCTACCCATGCCGCGTGCGACCGAACGCCAGCAATGTGAACTTCACCACGGGGCTCACGATCGCCAACGGGGTGATCGCCCCGGTCAGCCGCTACGGGAAGGTCTGCATCTATGTCTATGGCCAGGCCGACCTGCTCGTCGACGTCAACGGTGTCGTCTCCTACTGACCCGTGAGCGGCCCGCCCCGGCGGGCGACGCGATCGATGATCGATCGTCGGAGAGCGTGGCCTATGGTGCGCTCATGGACATCAACGGAGTCAGTGCAATCGTCACCGGTGGGGCGTCGGGCATCGGCGCTGCTGCCGCTCGGCAGCTCGCCGCCAAGGGCGCGAAGGTGGTCGTGGCCGACCTGCAGGAGGATGCGGGGCGTGCCGTCGCCGATGAGATCGGAGGCGCGTTCTGCAAGGTCGATGTGACGTCCACCGACGACATCGTGAACGCCGTGGAGATGGCCACCTCGATGGGTCCGCTTCGGGTTCTGGTGAACTCGGCTGGGATCGGCTGGGCGCAGCGCACCGTCGGCAAGGACGGCTCCTACGAGTCGGCGGCCAACCTCGACGCCTTCAAGAAGGTGATCGCCATCAACCTCATCGGCACCTTCGACTGCATCCGCCTGGCGGCCACCGCGATGAGTCGCACCGAGCCGGACGAGTTCGGCGAGCGTGGCGCCATCGTCAACCTCGCCTCGGTCGCCGCCTTCGACGGTCAGATCGGCCAGGCCTCGTACTCCGCCTCCAAGGGCGGTGTTGTCGGGATGACCCTTCCGATCGCCCGAGACCTCGCCGCGGTCGGGGTTCGCGTGAACACGGTGGCACCCGGCCTCATCGACACGCCGATCTACGGCGAGGGTGAAGCCAGTGAGGCGTTCAAGGACAACCTGAAGAAGGGGGTCCTGTTCCCGCAGCGCCTCGGCGCCCCGGCTGAGCTCGCCTCGATGGTGGTCGAGTGCGTGACCAACAGCTACATGAACGCCGAGACCATCCGCGTCGACGGCGGCATCCGCATGCAGCCGAAGTGAGCGAGGGGCGCGTCTCGAAGAGGCGCGCCGTCAGGTCGTGTAGTCGGCGTTGATCCGGACGTAGCCGTCGGTCAGGTCGCACCCCCACACGGTCGATGAGGCCGAGCCTGCCCCCAGGCTGACGTGGATCAACACCTCGTCGCCGCGCAGGTAGTCCGAGAGTGCGACGAGGCCCGAGGCGTCCACCTGTCGCGGGTAGACCTCGTCGATGCCGAACCGGATGACGACCTGATCCGGATCGATGTCGGTGTCGTCGCTGCATTTGCCGACAGCCATCGCCACCCGACCCCAGTTCGGATCGGCTCCGTGGACGGCGGTCTTGACGAGCGGCGAGTTGACGATGCTCTTGCCGACCCGCCGGGCCTGCTCCACATCTCGCGCGCCGTCGACGAGCACTTCGATCAGCGTCTCGGCTCCCTCGCCGTCGGCGGCGATCTGACGGGTGAGGGAGGTGCACACCGTCAACAGCGCGTCCCTGAGATCGGCGTGGTCGACGGGCCCCCGAGCCCCCGAGGCGAGCACGACGGCCGTGTCGCTGGTGGAGGTGTCGGAGTCGACGCTCACACAGTTGAAGGTCTCGTCGACGACCGAGGCGAACAGGGCCTGGAGCGCTTCTGGGTCGACCTCGGCGTCGGTAAGGATGACGGCGATCATCGTGGCCATGTCGGGCTCGATCATGCCGACGCCCTTGGCGATCCCGGCGACCGTCACCGTGTCCCCGTCGGGTATCGGCACTTCCGCCCGGGCGGTCTTGGGCACCGTGTCGGTGGTCATGATGGCGCGAGCGCACTCCTCGAGGCCGGTGGTCGCGCTCGGGGGTTCGAGGCCGGCGATACCGGCGCGCACCCGCTCCATCGGATAGCGCCGGCCGATGACCCCGGTCGATGCGAGCAGGATCCGGTCCGGGGAGGCGCCGATCAACGCGCCGGTCAGATCGAGGACCTCACGGGCGTCGGCGAGGCCGTCGGACCCGTTGGCGACGTTGGCGTTCTTGGAGATGACCACCATGGCATCCGACCGGCCCCCACGGAGGTTCTCCCGGCTGACGGTCACGCTCGGTCCGGCGAAGCGACTGCGCGTGAAGACACCGGCCGAGGCGCAGCCGCCCTCGGTGGCGATGACCACGATGTCGTCGGTTGAGTCCTTGATGCCGATGTTGGCCACCGTCGCGGTGAAACCCGCGGGAAGCCGCTCGCCCTGCGATCGGTCGGTGGTCACTGTTCCTCCTGGGGCGCGGTGTCGAGGTGCTGTCGGATCTTGGAGAAGGAGCTCGCGATCGCCCGGATCTCGTTACGGTCGAGCAGGTCGATCATGTGCCGTCGGACGCTCTCAACATGATGTGGGGCGGCGGCTTCGAGGGCCCGCCGGCCCGCCGGCGTCATGACGGCGAGCATGACCCGACCGTCATCGGCGGATCTGACCCGATCGACGAGCCCGGATCCGACGAGACCGTCGAGTCGTCTGGTGAGACCGCTCGGTGTCAACTGGAGACTGCACGCGAGATCGGACATGCGCATGCGGTCCTGCTCGGACTCCGACAGGTAGACGAGCACCTGGTAGTCACCCTGGTCGAGGCCGTGCTCGGCGAGATCCGATTCGAGGGCCCGGAACAGATCGGTTCCGGTCTCGATGAGCGACCTCCACGCGGCCATCTCCTCGTCATCGAGCCATCGGGTCACAGGTCGAGCGTACCGATCGCCGCCGGCGCGGTCGGGTCCTCAGGCCGCGAGCTCGGTGAGCACCGCCTCAGCGCACCGGCGACCCGAGTACAGGGCCCCCTGGATCGACCCGGTGTCGCGGTGGTCGCCGCAGACGAAGATGCCGTCGTCGCGGCGGACCGCGCGGCGGGGGTGCAGGGGCGGTGACTGGTCCGGCTGACCGTGGGCGATCGAGTAGGTGGAGACGACCTCCCACGAGTCGACGCGAGTTCCCCACCAGCCCCGCAGTTGTCGTCGGGTGGCCTCGACGGTCTCGGTGGTGACATCGCGTCCCGGTAGGGCGGCGGCGATGAGGTGGCAGCCCGTTGGCGCGTAGCTCGGCGCCACATTCGACATGACCGCCACGTTGAGCGCCGGTCCGTCACCGTCACCGGCGAGCACGATCAGACGACGGTCGGTCGGTGGGTCCTCCGCGGCGAAGTAGACACAGCCGACCGGTCGAGAGCCCACCTCGCGGCCGCCGATCAGCCGGTGGGCCACGGGGCCCTCGGTCGCCACCACCACATGAGCGGCGCGAACCTCGCCGGAGTCGATCCGCACCCGATCGGGGGTGACCGAGAGAACGGGGACCCCGAGGTGGACGGCGTCGTCGGGGAGTCGTGCCGCCAGTTGGTGTGGGACGGTGCCCATCCCGCCGGCCGGTACCGCCGCGTCGCCGTCGAGGAGCATTCTCATGATCACATCGAACATCCGCGAACTCGTCGTGAGGTCGGGGTCGAGTTGGATACCTCCGACGAGGGGCCGGAGGAACGACTCGATGAAGGTCGGGCTGAAGCCGAGTCGGCGGAGGTGCTCACTGGTCGGGAGATCTGCGCCGGTCAGCAGGCGCGAAGGGTGTGGCGAGCGCAGTCGCATCCGGAGTCGGGCGAGGGCGAGGAGATCGAGCGGGGTGCCGAGTCGCCGGAGGGTGCCCGCGGCCAGGGTGGAACCGAGGTCCCGGGGCGCTCGGAACGGATCGGCGACGACGTTGGGTCGGCCCCGATGCATGACCAGCGCGCCGGGGTCGAACGACCTCAGGTCGAGGGCCTCGACATCGAACTGGCGATGCAGCTCGGGGTAGGCGGTCAACATCACCTGGAAACCGCGATCGAGGAGGAACCCGTCGACCTGGTCGGTGCGGACGCGGCCACCGACGCCGTCCGAGGCCTCGACGACGATGGTGTCCACGCCGGCCCGGTGCAGGGTGACCGCGCACGAGAGGCCGGCGAGGCCGGCCCCGACCACGACGACCGGAGGGCTCATCGCTGGAGGAGCGTGCCGAGTGCCTCGGAGAGGGTGGGGTGCTCGAAGCTGTAGCCGGCATCGGTGAGCCGTTCGGGGAGCACCCTCTGGCCGGTGAACAGCAGCGCGTCCGCGAGCTCTCCTCCGAGGAGGAGTTTCGGCCCGAAGGACGGGACAGGCACGAGGGCAGGCCGGGAGAGCGTGGAGGCGAGCACCTTGGTGAACTCGGCGTTGGTCACCGGAGCGGGGGCGGTCAGGTTGACCGCTCCCGAGATGTCGGCGGTGAGCAGGAACACGATTGCGCCGACCTCGTCGTCGAGGGAGATCCAGCTCTGCCACTGCCGGCCCGATCCCATGCGGCCGCCGAGCCCGAAGCGGAAGAGTGGCAGGAGCTTCTTCAACGCTCCTCCCCTCGGCGACAGGACGATGCCGGTCCTCAGGTGGACCACTCGAACGCCGGCGTCCTCGGCCGGCGAGGTTGCGGCCTCCCAGGCTCGGCAGACATCGGCGAGGAATCCGTCCCCGGCGGTGGAGCGCTCGTTCAACTCCTCGTCGCCGGTGGCGCCGTAGAAGCCGATGGCCGAACCGCTGAGCAGGACCCGAGGGCCGCCGCGGCTGGCGACCGAGGCCATCGCCTCGGCGATCAGTGAGGTCGAGAGGGTGCGGCTCTCGAGGATCTCACGACGGTACCGGTCGGTCCAGCGTCGATCGCCGATTCCGGCACCGGCCAGATGGACGACCGCGTCGACGCCGACCAGGGACTCGGGGTCCAGGACGCCGTTCCGTGGGTCGTAGTGGATCTCGCCGTCCTTCGCGGGACGACGGACCATCGGAACGACGGTGTGGCCGTCCTGGCGGAGGCGTTCGAGCAGGGCGGAACCGATGAGCCCGGAGGAACCGGACACGGCGACCGTGAGGGGGGTGGTCATGGCCCCACGCTATGGGCTCCCGACCATCCCGTGCAGGACCGTGAGCCGAAGTCGTCTCACCCGTTGAGCAGGTCGCCGATCGATGACGCGTCGAGGGGTTCGCGGGTCACGGTCCACGAGCCGCTGCTGTCGATCAGCACCGCAGCGGGTTGGTACGGGATGCCGAAGCGCTCGTAGACCTCCCCAGCGGTGTCGTCGATCTGAGGGAAGGTCAACCCGCCCTCGTCGATGAAGTCACGGTAGGTCGGCTCGTCACCGGACCACGCCACGCCGATGATGTCCAGCTCTCCCGCCCAACGTCTGCTCGCCTCCTCGACCGAGGGGGCCTCTCTCATGCAGGTCGTTCAATACGGCGCCCAGAACCAGAGCAGAACGGGCGGGTCGCCGCGCTCGGCGAGATCGATCCGTCCGCCACCGACGAGCTCGGCGGACCAGTCCAGCGCCTCGGGCACCGCTGGGTTCTCCTCGTCGGTGTCAGTCGATGGAGGCCGGGTGCTGGTGGGGGTCGGGGAGCCCGACTCGGCGAGGCCGTCATCCTCGGTCACGGTGGTTGCGGACGACTCATCCGCCGTGACGGTCGCGGCGGCCGGGGCGACGGGGTCGGTGGAGACCGCGTCTGCGGCGCAACCCGCGCCGAGAGCGAGGATCAGCGCGACAGCGAGGGGAGTGCCCGATGCCACGTCGGCACGGTACCCCGGGGCCCTAGCCTCAGCCCTGTCATGCGAACGAGAACCCTGCTGCTTCTCTCGCTCGGCTGCCTGATCGCGATCTCGGCGGCCGGTGTCGCCTTCCTCGTCCGACTCGCCGGCGATGAGGGGCCTGAGCCAGCCCGCTCGGTCGGTGTGGCGGAGTCGGTGGGCGACCTCGCGGTGACCGTGCTCGACGCGTCTGAGGTCGATGGCTCGCTCACGATCGATCTGGTGCTCGGGGGCGTGGATGACCCCGACGGTGGAGACTCCTTCCGCCTGATCTCCTCGGGTCGTCCCGCTCCGATGGTCGAGGACGGGTGCAGTCCGGTCACCGTCGAGGACTCGCCCTGCGCGCTCCGCTTCGACGTGTCGGCCGCCGACGGCAACTCAAGGGTCCTCTTCGTTGAGCGCGGAGAGGAACAGGGGAGATGGGTGCTCGTCGTCGACTGAACGGCGGTACCGTAAATTGTGATGTCTGAGAGTTTCGACCTGGTGGTGATCGGTGGAGGACCCGGGGGATACTCCGCCGCGCTCTACGCCGCCTCGGCGGGCCTGCGGGTCGCGCTCGTCGAGGTCGATGCCCTGGGTGGCACCTGTCTGAACCGCGGCTGCATTCCGGCCAAGGCCTTCCTCGAGACCGCGGCCGTGCACCGCCACGTCGCCCACGCCGCCGACTTCGGCATCGAGGCCGGGACGCCGTCGGTCCACTTCGAGGTCACACAGGCCCGCAAGCGCAACATCGTCGCCGGCCTGGTCGGCGGTATCGGCGCGATGTGCAAGTCCCGGAAGGTCGAGGTCCTGTCCGGTACCGGTTCGCTCGGTCCGGACCGGACCGTGACCGTGGCGCACGCCGACGGTTCCTCCTCATCGATCCGAGGAGAGCACGTCATCCTGGCTGCGGGTTCTGTCCCGCGGACGATCCCCGGTTTCGAGCGGGGTGGCCCGATCATGACGAGCGACGAGGTCCTCGATCTCGACCACGTCCCCGCGCGGATCGCGGTGATCGGTGGAGGAGCGATCGGCTGTGAGTTCGCCTCGACCTTCGCCGACCTTGGCGCATCGGTCACCCTCCTCGAGGGTCTGCCGAAGATCCTCCCCGGGCTCGACGCCGATGTCGCCCGGGTGGTCGTGAAGAGCTTCGAACGCAAGGGTATCGACATCCGCACCGGCGTGTCGGTCACCGGGCACACCCCGAACCCCGCCGGCGGGACCTCGGTCCACCTCGGCGACGGGGTCTCCATCGAGGTCGATGCCGTCATCGTGTCGATTGGCCGCCGTCCGTTCGCCGACACGCTCGGTCTCGCCGGTACGGGGGTGCGGGTGGGCGATCGCGGTCACGTCCAGATCGATGACTACTGCCGGACCGGTGAGCCCGGTGTGTACGCCATCGGTGACCTCGTCGACACACCCCAGTTGGCGCATGTGGCCTACGCCGAGGCGGTCATGGTGGTGAAGCACCTGTTGGGCGAGCAGCCCCATCCGGTCGACTACTCACGCGTCCCGTGGGCCATCTACTGCCATCCCGAGGTCGCGTGGGCGGGCCCGGGCGAGGACGCCGCGAAAGCGGAGGGTCTCGATGTGGTCGTCGGGAAGCACCCGTTCAAGTTCAACAGTCGCGCGCAGATCCTCGGCGAGACCGAGGGCATGGTGAAGGTGATCGCCAAGCGCAACAGCGACGGATCCGCTGGTCAGGTCATCGGCGTGCACATGGTCGGACCGTGGGTGACCGAGCAGCTCTCCGGCGGGTATCTCGCCGTGAACTGGGAGGCCACCGTCGACGAGATCGCCGAGTTCATCCAACCCCACCCGAGCCTCAGCGAGTTGTTCGGCGAGACCGTGCTCTCGCTCACCGGACGCTCCTTCAACGGCTGAGGCACAACGGCACACACCCAGAGAGGTTTCGACATGGCAGATGTGACACTTCCACAGCTCGGAGAGACGGTCACCGAGGGAACGATCACACAGTGGTTCAAAGCCGTCGGGGACACGGTCGCCGCCGACGAGCCGCTCTTCGAGGTGTCCACCGACAAGGTCGACACCGAGGTCCCCTCGCCGGTCGCCGGCGTGGTGAGTGAGATCAGGGTGGCCGAGGGTGAGACGGTGGAGGTCGGTGCGGTCGTCGCCGTGGTCGGCGACGGCGGGGCTCCGTCGGCCGCTGCTCCTGCCCCGGAGGCGGCCCCTGCTCCGGCTTCTGCGCCCGCTCCTGCGCCCGCGCCCGCTCCGGCTCCTGCGCCCGCTCCGGCCCCTGCTCCGGCTCCCGCGCCCGCGCCTGCGCCCGCTCCGGCCCCTGCGCCCGCGCCTGCTCCGGCTCCTGCGCCCGCCTCGGAAGCGGCCCCGGTTCGCGACAGCCGCCTGCTCTCCCCGGTGGTGCGCCGTCTAGTGAACGAAAACGGTCTCGACGTCGATGCGATCACCGGAACCGGCCCCGGCGGCCGCATCACCCGCGAGGATGTTCTCGACCACCTCGACGCGCGCGGCGCGGCCCAGCCCGCGGCGGCGCCCGCCCCGGCCCCCGCGCCTGCCCCGGCTCCGGCCGCCGCTCCCGCTCCGGCTCCTGCGCCCGCTCCGGCCCAAGCAGCCGCCGAGGTGCTCGCGGGCGACCGCGACACGGTCGTGGCGCTGTCGAAGATTCGACAGCTGACCGGCAGTCACATGGTGGAGAGCAAGGCGCTGTCCCCCCACGCCTTCAGCGTCGTCGAGGTCGACTACTCCAACGTCGACGCCACCCGGGGAGCGGTCAAGGCCGAGTTCCGCGCCGCGGAGGGCTTCTCGCTGACGTATCTGCCCTTCGTCGCCCGAGCGATCGTTGATGCTCTCGCCGAGTTCCCGCACCTCAACGCCAGCGTCGACGGTGACCGGTTGGTGGTCCACGGCTACGTCGACCTCGGTATCGCCGTCGACCTCGACCACGAGGGTCTGCTCGCTCCGGTGGTCCGCAGCGCCGAGGCGAAGCGTCTTCGCGCCATCGCCCGGGAGATCCGCGATCTCGCCGATCGGGCGAAGGCCCGGCGCCTCAGCCCGGATGAGATCCAGGGCGGGACCTTCACCATCTCGAACAACGGCTCGGCCGGTTCGGTGCTGACGATGCCGATCATCAACCAGCCGCAGGTCGGGATCGTCTCGACCGACGCGGTGGTCCGGCGCCCCGTGGTGGCTCCCATGGCCGACGGTACCGAGGCCATCGTCATCCACCCGGTCGGGAACCTCGCCATGAGCTGGGACCACCGAGCCTTCGACGGCGCCTACGCGGCCGGTTTCCTCAAGCGGGTCAAGGAGATCCTCGAGACCCGGGACTGGTCGGCGGAACTCTGAGATGAGCGGTCCGCTCCGGGTTCGCTGGCTCGGGAGAGTCGCGTACCGCGAAGCCCTCGATCTCCAGCGACGACTCTGCGAGCGCAGCACGGCCGATCATCTGCTGCTCCTCGAACACGACCACGTCTTCACCCACGGCCGTCACGCTGACCTCGAACGCAACCTCCGCTGTGACCCGGCGGACGTCGGTGCCGAGCTGATCGCGGTCGACCGCGGCGGTGACATCACCTACCACGGCCCTGGTCAACTCACCGGTTATCCGATCGTGTCGACGGACGGCGCGAAGGGATCACTCGATCACGTACGACGCGTCGAAGCGGTCGTGATCGACGCCCTGACCTCACTCGGAATCGACGCGGGCCGGCTCGACGGGTACCCGGGGGTGTGGGTCGACCCGGAGGGCCTGAGGCCGCGGAAGATCGCCGCGGTCGGCGTGAGGATCGTCCACGGGCGCAGCATGCACGGCTTCAACCTGAACCTCGAGACCGACATGGACTACCTCCGGCGCCACATCATCGCCTGTGGGATCGACGACCGGCCGGTAACCAGCCTGCGGGAGGAGGGGCTCGACATCGATATGTCCGCCCTCGTCGACGCGGTGGTGGCCGTCGCCGGGCGCCACTTCGGCGACGGTCGGACCGAGCGCCAGGATGTGGCCTGGCGACGAGCGCCCGAGGATCTGACACCGTTCTCACGGGGCGCCGGTCCGGGCTCCACCTCGAGGTTGTCGGTGCGGGCCGGCTCGGCGGGCCTCGGCGAGGGCATCGCGATCACCGAACGCAAACCCGAGTGGCTGCGTCCTGTGGTGCGCCACGGCGAGGAGGTGCTTGTCCTGCGCCGGCGACTGCGCGAGCACGATCTCGTGACGGTGTGTGAGGACGCCGGATGCCCGAATCTCTCCGAGTGCTGGGCGGAGGGCACCGCGACGTTCATGGTGCTCGGTGACCGATGCACGCGGGCCTGCGGGTTCTGTCTCGTCGACACCCGCCGGCCGATGGAACCCGATGTGGGGGAGCCGTCGCGCGTCGCTGAGGCGGTCAACGAGATGGGCCTGGAGCACGCGGTCCTGACGATGGTGGCCCGTGACGACCTGCCCGACGGCGGACTCGCCCACGTGGCGCGCTGCGTCACCGCCATCCGGGAACGATCACCGGGGACCGCGGTCGAGACCCTGATCTCCGATGCCGCCGGTGACGACCGATCCCTCGCGCACCTCCTCGCCGTCCGACCCGATGTGCTCAACCACAACCTCGAGACGGTCGCGCGGCTCCAGCGGGTGGTCCGACCCTCCGCCGGCTACGCCCGGAGCCTCGCGGTGCTCTCCCGAGCCGCCGACGCGGGCCTGGTCACCAAGTCAGGGATCATGCTCGGCATCGGGGAGCGAGAGGCTGAGATCGAGGGATGCCTCGCCGACCTCGCGTCGATCGGCGTGTCCGTGGTGACGCTCGGCCAGTACCTGCGACCCACCTCTCATCACCTGCCGGTTGACCGGTGGGTGGAACCGGCGGAGTTCGATCACTGGGCCTCGGTCGGTCGTGCCCTCGGCATCGCCCATCTCGAGTCCAGCCCACTCACCCGCTCGAGCCATCACGCCGGTCAGGCGGCGCGGGCGGTGGACGCGGTGCCGGTCTCGCTCGGCTCGCGCGTCGCTGGAACGCCTGCTTGACTGTCGCCATGTCCGCAGCCGGACCCGATGCTGAACTGATCGCCGCCCGTCTTGATCGGGCGCGTCGGTTGATGGCGGAGCGCGGTGTCGAGGCGCTGCTGGTGTCGGTCGGGCGCGACCTCCCGTATCTCGCTGGATACGAGGCGATGCCACTCGAACGCGTCACCATGCTCGTCGTCCTGCCCGACGGCGAGGCGACCCTCGTCGTCCCCGCGCTCGAGGCGGCCCGGGTCACCCCGATGCCGGGTGCGTTCACCATTGTCCCGTGGGGTGAGACCGATGACCCGATCGCTGTCATCGCCGGGCTCCTCGGAGATCGTCGAGCGGTCGCGGTCGGCGACCAGATGTGGGCGCGCTTCCTCGTCGAGATGCTGGCACGGGTACCCGACCTCCGGCCGGTGCGAGCCGTCGACGTGGTCGGGGAGCTCCGCATCCTGAAGGACGACGCGGAGGTAGGCGCGCTGGCCGCGGCGGCCTCGGCGGTCGACGGCATCGCAACCGATCTGCAGGCCGGTCGCATCCCGCTGCTCGGTCGCACCGAGGCGGAAGTGTCGGCTGATCTCTCTAGGCGGATCCTCGAGGCCGGGCACGAGCGCGTCAACTTCGCCATCGTCGCCAGCGGTGAGAACGCGGCGAGCCCTCACCATCACCCGGGCCCGCGGGTGATCGAGCGCGGCGATCTCGTGCTGTGCGACTTCGGGGGGACGATGAACGGGTACTGCTCGGACATCACCCGGTGCGTGTCGATCGGAACGCCGGATCCCGAGGTCGCCGAGGCGTGGGAGGTGTTGCGCGCGGCCCAACAGGCCTCTGTCGAGTCGGCGACGGTGGGGACGGCCTGCCAGGAAGTCGACCGCGCGGCTCGACGTGTGATCACCAAGGCGGGCTACGGCGAGTTCTTCATCCACCGAACTGGACACGGCATCGGCATGGAGGAGCACGAGGACCCCTACATGGTGGAGGGCAACGATCTGCCGCTGTCCGCCGGGCACGCCTTCAGCGTCGAGCCGGGCATCTACGTACCGGGCCGGTGGGGGATGCGGCTCGAGGACATCGTGATCGCCACCGACTCGGGTCCGCGACGCCTCAACACTGCCGACCACGGTCTCGCGGTCATCTGAGAGCCGGTCAGCCTGAGGCGAACAAGGTCTCGTCGGCCTGGTCGTCGTAGGTGACGAGGTCGATGGTGAGGTCAGCCCCGTCGTAGCCGGCCAGCACACCGGTCCCCAGGGCGCAGTACGACTTCGACCCACCGGCGACGGGGAGCGCGACGCAGCGAGCGGTCCGACCGGCGACGGCGTAGTCGGTCACCGTTCCCGGTCCGATCGAGCGGTTCGCGTCGGTGCGGAGTCGGTTCTCCATCGAACGTGACCAGAACTGATGGGTCACCTGGATGTCACTCACCGCGGTGTCGTCGATACCGCGCTCGCAGGCGCCCCGAATCAGATCGCAGGTGGCGGTCCTCGACCCCTCGGTGAGGTAGCGGACGTGGCCGATGGTGACGGAGCGCCGGTTCCCCTGCTGGGTGACGACGGCCGGTGTGGTCGCGCCGCCAAACTTGGTCACGATCAGGTAGGAGGCGGTGAACTCGGCCTGGTCAGCCAGCTCCAGCAGGTGGAGTACCTCGAGCGCAGCCGGATCCGCCACCACCGGAGCGTCGATGAGGGTCGGTCGGGGGCCGCTGGCGCATCCCGCGAGGAGGGTGAGCGCCCCGATGAGCGCGAGTCGACGGGCCATCAATTCCGCAGGCTAGGGCCGTTACCCTCAGCCGACGTGATCCGTCTCGACGCTGCCACGGTGGCCCTGCAGTGGTCGGTGGGCGGTATGGCGATGTGCTGGTTCACCACCCGACGGCGCCTGGTGGGACTCGGCTACGGATGGCTCCTGCGCGGAGTGTTCGCCGTGCTCGCCGCCCTCGGCGTGGCAGCTGGACTCAGTACCGGCGGTGCCGGCGTGCGCGAGTGGTCAGCCGCCCTCACCACGGTGTCATGCGTCGTGGTGCTCGCCGTGTCAGTCCGGAGGCGGCGGGCCGGGGTGGGCGGCGCCTCTGCCGACCATGACCGTCGGACCGCCCGGGTGGCCGCGATGACCGGTATCGAGCGGGAGGTCCTCGCTCGCTCGGAGGACGGTCCTGAGTTCCGGCCGATCCTTGACCTGATCCCGGTCGCCATCGGCTTCATCGGCCTGATCGCCGGCGCGCTGTCTGCAGTGGACGGAACGACGACCGACTCGGTCGTGTCGGTGCTTCGGGTGCTTGTCGGGGCGGTGTTCCTTGGTGCCGTGACCGATGCGATGCTGCTCGGTCACTGGTACCTCGTGCAGCCCGGCCTGCCTCGGTCGCTCCTCAACGAGATCGTGGGCGCGGTGGGCGCGCTCTGGCCGTTGGAACTGGCCGTGATGATCCTCCCGACCGGCATGTTGAGCGTGCTCAGCGGAACGGTCGACGACGGATGGAGCGGTCAACTCGGCTGGTTCTGGGTGGCGTGCGCGGTGACGACCATCGCCCTGGTATTCGTGACCCGGGCGGCCCTCCGCGAGCGTCAGTACTCGGCGGTCATGGCCGCGACCGGTCTGCTCTACCTGGCCATCCTCACCGGATTCGGGATGGATCTCGTCGCTCGAGCGGTGCTGGCCGGGTGACCGACCGGCTCAGTTGACCTGACGATTCTGGCCATCCCAGAAGGGTTGGCGCAGTTTGAACTTCTGGAGTTTGCCGGTTGCGGTGCGGGCCAACTCGGTTCGGAACTCGACCCGCTTCGGGCACTTGTACCCGGCGAGTTTCGTTCGGGTCCACGAGATCACATCCTCCTCGGAGAGCGATGAACCCGCTGAGGTGACCACGAGCGCGGTGACGAGCTCGCCCCACTTCTCGTCAGGAATGCCGATGACGGCCACCTCGGTCACCTCGGGGTGCTGGAAGATGGCGTCCTCCACCTCGATCGAGGAAACGTTCTCGCCACCGGAGATGATCACGTCCTTCTTGCGGTCGGAGATGGTGACGTAGTTGGTGGCATCGATGCTGCCGCCGTCCCCGGTGTGGAAGAAGCCGTCCCGGATTGCCTCGGCGGTCGCCTCGGGTTGTTCCCAGTAGCCCTCCATGATCATGTTGCCCCGTGCGAGCACCTCGCCCTCGGCATCGGCGTCCATCGTGCAGCCGATAACCGGGGCGCCAGCCCGGTTGAGCAGCGTCGCCCGCTCTCCGGCGGTGAGGTCGTCCCACTCGGCCCGCCCCCGGTTCATGGTGAGAAGGGGCGCGGTCTCGGTGAGGCCGTAGATCTGCACGAACTCCCAACCGAGTTCGGTCTCGCAACGCTCGATCGTCCGAGTCGGCGGTGGTGCGCCGGCCACGACGATCCTGACCCGTCCCGCACCCGGTATCGGGCCCTTCCACTCGGCGGCGGCGTCGAGGATCATGTTGAGCACGGCCGGGGCCCCGCACATGAGCGTGACCCCCTCGGCCTCCACCCGGCGGAGGATCTCGGCGCCATCGATCTTGCGGATGATCACGTGGCGGGCGCCCATGCCGGTGACCGCGTAAAGCATTCCCCAGCCATTGCAGTGGAACTGGGGGAGCGTGTGCAGGTAGACGTCGCGGTCGCTCACTCCCATGTGCCAGCCGAAGACGGCGGCGTTGAGCCACACGTTGCGGTGCGTCAACTGCACCCCTTTGGGGCGCGCGGTGGTGCCGGACGTGTAGTTGATGGTCGCGGTGGCGTCCTCGTTGGGTTCCCACGCAACAGGCTCGACGTCGTAGCGCATGAGCTCGGCGTCGGTCTCGGCTCCGATCGTCCACTTCATCTCGCACTCCACCGAGGTGAGGGCGTCCTCGAGCTCTGGATCGACGAGGAGGATGCGGGCTCCGGCGTGCGCGACGATGTAGGAGACCTCCTCGGCGACGAGTCGGAAGTTCACCGGCACCAGGATGCGACCCGATCCGGAGACGCCGAAGAGGGCGGTAAGCAGCCGTGCGGAGTTGTGGGAGACCATCGCCACCCGCTCACCGACACCGATTCCGAGGGCATCGAGCCCCGCCGCGATGGCGCGGGCTCGTCGGGCCATCTCCGCGTAGTCGAAGGAGCCCCAGGATGCAGCGGGCTGATCCGGCTCGTCCACGACCGCGATGCGGTCGGGGTAGACGAGCTCCGCTCGTCGGATGAAGTCGTTGACGGTCATCGGAACTTTCACGGCATGAAAACTAGTCGCGAGCGAGCGCCGGGTTGACCGTCGTCACGTCGCGGTACGGCGCGCGCCGCGGCGGTGCCCTCGGTCGGGGGGACGCGCGGACCCACGGCGGGAGCCGGGCGACACCTAGGGTCTCAGCATGGACACACGTCGACCGGGAATGACCGTCCCGCTCCCCGGGCCGTTGCACGCGCAGAGGGAGCGACTGGTGGAGCTCGCCGACCTTGGGTACACCGACATCTGGAGCGCGGAGAGCGACGGGGCGGACGGGTTCACCCCGTTGACGTTGGCCGCGGCCTGGGAGCCCCGATTGCGGCTTGGCACTGCGATCGTGCCCGCCTACACCCGCGCGCCAGCGTGCATGGCCCAGAGCGCTGCATCTCTCGCCGACGCCGCGCCAGGCCGGTTCCTGCTCGGGCTCGGATCGTCGAGCAACGTGATCGTCGAGCGATGGAACGGTATTCCCTTCGAGCAGCCGTACCGGCGGGTGCGCGACATGGTCAGGTTCCTGCGTGACGCCTTCTCAGGAGAGAAGGTCTCGCACCGCTACGACACCTTCGAGGTGAGTGGTTTCCGGCTCGGCGTGCGCCCCGAGGTGCCTCCGAAGGTGCTGGTGGCCGCGCTGCGCGAGCAGATGCTCACCATGGCCGGCCGCGAGGCCGATGGAGCCATCATCAACTGGCTGGCCCCGGAGGACGTGTCGACGGTGGCGGGGATCGTCAACGGCGCCGCCGGCGGAGAGCCCCGAGAAATCGTGGCGCGGATCTTCGTGTGTCCGAGTGAGCGGAGCGACGTCGTGCGTGAGGGGGCTCGCCGCGCGATCGCGGCGTACATGAATGTGCCGGTCTACGCGGCCTTCCAGGATTGGCTGGGTCGTGGTGAGGCACTGCGGCCCATGTGGGAGGCGTGGGCTGCGGGCGACCGGCGTGGCGCCCTGGAGGTAATCCCAGATGAGGTGGTGGACGCGCTGGTGGTCCATGGCAGCCCGGAGCACTGCCGGCGTCGGATCGATGACTACTTCGACGCGGGGGTGACGACGTCGTCGCTCGCCATCCTTCCGCTCGATCCGGAGCTCGACTTCTTCGGAGCCGTGCGCGACCTGTCGCCGAGCGCCGCCTAAGCCGCTGCGCAGAGATCAGGCCGCGTCGCGGTCGTCGAGGCGCTGACGCCGCCGCTCGTTGAGCATGGCGCGGATCTCGGCGATGTGACGGAGGCCCCGCCGGCGGGTCTCGAGATCGAGATGAAGGCTGGGTGCCAGCGGACTGGTGCCGAGGAGGCTGAGTTGGATGGGAGCGAGCCCGCGGCCGTCGGTGTCGGAGACGGCCTCATCAGCGGTATCGGGTGCCGCGGGGAGGGTGGGGATGGTCTCGGTGTTCATACCCACATCTTGCGATGGGGGTGTGACAGTCGTCAGAGGGCGCCGACGGACACCAGCGCAATCAGGGCCGAGGCGACACTCAGCAGGATGAGGCCCGTCAACGCTCGCGGCGCGTCGACCCGTCGCGGCGACAGGAGCAGGGGAGCCGCGGCGGCCCCGACCAAGACGCCGCCGAGGTGTCCGCCGATCGAGATGCCCGGGATCACGAAGGTGATCACCAGGTTCAGGATCAGCAGGGAGCCGATACCGGTGTTCATCGGGTTGATGCCCCGCAGACGGAAACCGACGAAGGCCAGGCCCATCAGGCCGAACACCGCGCCCGAGGCCCCACCGTGGAGACCGTTTGGTTGCAGCGCCATGGCCCCGGCGGAGCCACCGAGGAGGGCCGCGAGGTAGGCGAGGGCGAACCGGACCCGGCCGATCTCGGGCTCGAGGAGGTGGCCCAACTGGTAAAGCAGGTACATGTTGAACCCGACGTGGAGCAGACCGAAGTGAACGAAGCCTGAGGAGATGAGGCGATACCACTCCACCGGGGACTCCGTCAGGAAGCGCGCGCTCAGCCCGAGGTCGTACTGGCCCGCGGAGACCGTCCCGCCGAGGCTGCCGGGATCACGGAGTGTGAGATAGACGAACACGGCGACGTTCGCCGCCACGAGGGCTCGGGTGACGAGCGCTGGGTGCCGGGCCTGCCAGTGGCGCACCCGGGTGGTCGCCGCGGGTCGCGCGGCGCGAAGGCAGTCAGGGCAGTTCGAACCCATCGCGGCCCGAGTCAGACAGTCATCGCAACAGGGCCGGCCGCAACGTGTGCACCGTCTGCCGGCGGGGCGTGACGGGTGGCGGTAGCAGGCGACGAGTTCCGCCTGTGTCGGCGCCGACGGTGGGGGGAGGCTCATGAGGCCCCCGCTGCCAGCGTTCTGAGCATCTCCCAGCCGTAGATGCCGGTCTCGTGACCGTCCGACCACTGGATCGCGATACCCCAATTGCCATGGAGTTCAGCGGACAGCGCCGTGAGACGGTCGGCGGTGGTGACGGGTTCCCCGCGCTCACGTCGACCTCGGCAGTCGGCGCAGGGGCAGACCTCGCGGAGGTCTCCGAGTTCGATGTCGAGCGAGCAGCCGTCCTCCCAGGCCACTTCGAGCCTCCGCTCGCGGTCGAGGAGCACATCGACGACCGCGGCGCTCATGGTGTGGGCTCCGGTTCAGTGGGAGGCACGTAGGGAACCGTCGGATCGCGGAGTTCGCGCCCATCCCCGGTGTCGCAGGCGACCAGTGCCACCGTCAGGAGGGCCACCGCTGTCACGCTCAGGCAGCGTCGCGTACGTCCTCGCACCCCTCGCAGGCTACCGGTAGCCTCGCGGGCGTGTCCGACGGTGTCGCGCCCACGATCCTCACGGTGCACGCCCACCCCGACGACGAGGCCTCCAAGGGGGCGCCGACCCTCGCGATGTACGGATCCAGGGGCGTGCGCACCGTACTCGTGTGCTGCACGGGAGGTGAGGAGGGCGACCTGCAGAACCCGTCCCTCGCCGAGCCGGGTCAACCCTTCCACGGTCTCGATGAGGCTGCGTCGCGTCAGCTCCTGGCCGAGATGCGACCCGTCGAACTGGCCCGCTCGGCCGAGGTGATCGGATTCTCCGAGGTGGTCATGCTCGGTTACCGCGACTCCGGCATGGCCGAGAGCGACGCCAACGCCCATCCCGACTGCCTGCACTGCGCCGACCTCGACATCGTGGTCGGCGATCTGGTGGAGGTCGTGAGGCGCGAACGCCCCGAGGTGATCATCACCTACGGGGACGACCACAGCGGCTATCCGCACCCCGACCACATCCGGGTGCACGAGATCTCCGTCCTCGCCTACGAGCGGGCGGGAGACCCCTCTTGGTATCCGGGGCGCGGAGCGCCGTACCAGCCTCTCAAGCTCTACTACTCGACCTGGACGCGGCGTCGCATCGAGGCGGTCCACCGGGCGCTGATCGCCAAGTCCGGTGAGTCGCCCTTCGACGAGTCCTGGTTCGAGCGCATGGACAACGACCACCGCGTCACCACCCGCATCGACGTGACCGGTTTCATGTGGGCGCGCACCGGGGCGTTGCGCGCCCATGCCACCCAGGTCGATCCGTCGGAGGCCTTCTGGTTCGGGCTCGACGATGCCGAACTGGAGACGGTCTACCCCTTCGAGGACTGGATCCTCGCCAGGTCGGAGGTGGGGGAGATCCCCAGCCACGACAGCGAGGGGGACCTCTTGGATGGCATCAACATCGGGGTGACTCGATGAGCATCCGCTGCGTGGTGGCGGTCGCTCGGTCCGATGAGCGGGCCGAGGGGCCTGAGGACGCCAGCGTCGTGGTGACCGTTCCGCTGGTCGTCGCCAGCGAGGACGGGTTCTCCGCGACCGTGGAGTACATGCGGGGGAGGCTGAAGGCCAAGGGTCACACCGGCGAGTTGCTCGATGCCCTCGCCGACGGAACCATCGACGACATGGTGCGTCGACTGGTCTCTGGCTGAGCCCCTCCGGCGACGCTCACGCGGAGCGCATCAACTCGCGTAGATCGCGGTAGCCGATCAGCACGGCGCCGCTCTCCCGCACGGCCTCCGACAGCGTGCCGTCGACCGCGACACGGTGGTCGTCGATCCACCCATCCGCGAAGTCGGTGAGCGCCCGGACCTCTGGGGTGTCCACCGCCGGTTGGATGTGGATCTCGGTGACCCCGGGCTCCAGGGAGGCGATCGAGTTCAGGATGCGGTCCCGGGATCCGGGTCTCCAGTCGTGGTCGAAGTGGTCGGGGAAGACCACGGCCTCCTCGGCGGCCAGGCGCCGATAGGGGAAACCGGCCTCGGCCTCGGTGATCGTCGACGGCAGGCGGATCGGCAGTGAGAACTCGACCGCCAAGTCGATGTAGATGTCGAAGAACTCGGGTCGAAGGGTGATGGCGCTGAGGTGCGGTGCGAGGTGGGTGACATCGACACCCCAGGCGATGGCGCGGTTCACCTGGGCCCGGAGCTCGCGTCGGACCTCGTCGAGGTCGGCGTGTTCCCACAGGTCGGCGGTGTTGCGAGGGAAGCCACCCTCGCCGGACAGCAGCGACGGTGCGTGGGTGATCGGGCCCCACCGGTAGGCGCCGTGCTCCGCGTTGAGGGTGAGGTGCACGCCGATGTCATCGGAGGCGTCGAGCAGGTCGGTGGCGTGTCGAGCCCAGGGTGCGGGCACCATGATCGAGGCGCAGGTCGCCGCGCCCTCCCTCATGGCCGAGAGCACGCCGAGGTTGGCTGCGTGACAGGACCCGAGGTCGTCGCACGAGATGATGAGGATCCGCGCGTCGTTGCCGTATCCGAGTCGCTCGGCGAGTTCGCTCACCGTGATGACGCTAGCGGTCGCTCACCGGACACAGCCCCCAGAGACCGCGTCGCGCGGCCCGCGAGTCTCGGGCCGCCGCCTCGATCCGGTCCGCGAGGGCGGTGTTGGGCTCGATCGACAGCGCGGCGGCGAAACCCGACTCCGCCATGGTGAGGCTGACCGGTTGGGTTGATCCTCGGGGGACCAGGTGCGCCAGCAGTCGTCCGTAGTGGTCGCGGGCGACGATCTCCCGGGACAC
>Ga0181567_10000096_pt1 | contig 57176 bp, 41 predicted proteins | sample 101ome_14_FD_133761 | JGI IMG/M metagenome (GOLD analysis project Ga0181567, IMG submission 133761) | Coastal salt marsh microbial communities from the Groves Creek Marsh, Skidaway Island, Georgia - 101403AT metaG (megahit assembly) | ecosystem: Environmental > Aquatic > Marine > Intertidal...
CAACTTATATCAATATCTCTCATCATAACCTGACATGGATGTTCATACCCACAAGCGTGAGTCATTTGTAACGTTTCTTTTCTTAGTGTGTTGATATATCTTGCAAATCTGAATTTTTTAAATTCAGGAACAAGTCCTCTTTGTAATCTTTTATTTTGGGTTGCTATTCCAGTTGGGCAACTACCGATGTGACATTCTTGTGCCTGAATACATCCTATCGAAATCATGGCTTCACGCGCTATATTTACAAAGTCGGCACCCATAGCAAAAATTTTTAATATATCAGATGGAAAGCCTAGTTTTCCAGATGCGCCCCAAACAAGTTTATCACATATTTCTAATTCTCTAAACACACCGTACACTTCACTAAACCCAAAAACAAGAGGTAAAGCCACGTGATCTGCAAAACTAGGAGGTGCTGCACCCGTTCCACCCTCACTTCCATCAATTACAATGAAATCGGGGCCAATATTCTCTTCCTTCATTATTTTGGCTAATTCACGCCAAGACCCTAAATCGCCAACAGCTGATTTAATTCCAACAGGTAAACCGGTTTCATTAGCTAAATACTCAATGAAATCAACTAACTCTCTAACATTTTTAAACGCAGTATGATGATTTGGAGAAAGAACATCGGTGTATGGAGTAACACCTCTTATTTCAGCAATTTCTTTTGTGTTTTTTGACGCTGGCAAGACACCTCCTTTACCAGGTTTAGCTCCCTGAGAAAGTTTAATCTCTATAGCCTTAATCTTGTCATATTTATTTAAAACTAATTTTTTAAATGTGTCTAGATCAAAATACCTCTTCCCATCTTCTTTTGTAATTCCACATCCAAAATAACCTGTTCCAATATGGAAAATTACGTCTGCTCCAAGTCGATGATAAGGTGATAACCCGCCTTCTCCAGTATTATGTGAACATCCTACCATTGCTGCCCCCATGTTTAATGCGGAATGGGCATTAGCGCTTAAACTTCCAAAGCTCATCGCAGAAATATTTACTATTGAGTAGGGTCTGTAAGGTTTTTTCCTTCTTCTATGTTGACCAATTATTTTAGCACAAGGGATAAATGATGGATCAGAATTATTAATATGTGAATCATTTAATACAAATGGAAACATCTTTGGGTTTATAAATACATGACCCGGTTTATACAAATCTTTATCAGTTCCAAAACCTTCATAATTATTATCACCATTAGCACTATTATTAATCCAATTTCTTTGACTTCTATTAAATGGTAATTCCTCTCCATTACTTGTAATAAAGTATTGTCTAAAGGCAGGCCCTAAACTAATTAGCAGATATCGTAAATTTCCAATTAGAGGGAAATTTCTTCTTATTGCATTTTTTTCTTGTGAAAAATCAACTACAAATAAGACTAGAATTAAAAAAAGAAAAATTAAAAAAATAACACTCATGTTGAATCGCTATTTCATTTAAAATTATAAATAAAATATCATAACTTCTATTTTTTTTATAAATTAAGGGATATTAATACTTGTAAATCAATGAATAAGGTAATGAAAATGTCATTTCTTGCAGAACCTAATGACGCTAATTACAGCGGTAATGTACATGGAGGAAAAGTCATGAAATGGATTGATGAGATTGGATATGCATTGTCTGTTCAATACACAAAAAAATACTGTGTTACCAAATTTGTAGATGACATCGAATTCTTAAGTCCAATCAAAATTGGTGACTTGGTAGTTTTAGATGCAAAAATTATAAAAATTGGAAATACATCACTTAGAATTAAAATCGATGTTTCCAGCATAGATTTAATTAAAAATAAATCCAAAAAAAACTGCGAATGTTTTATCGTTTTTGTCTCAGTTGACAAAAAGGGTAGAAAAGTTCCTATTAAATAAAGTTGAAATTGGAAAACATATTTCTATTATAATATTAAATACGCCAACGTCAACTTCTGGAAAGATGTTGCTGGAAAGAATAATAGGAGCTATAATTATCACCATAGGAAGTAATAAAGGGTGATGAAGGGAAACACCTACGCTAAACAAGCTCAAGTTGAGGATTTGATTCTGGAGTCGCTTGATGGCTTGGTGTAGGGTTTCACATTATATATAAAGCGTGAAAAAGCAATATGCAAACCAACACATACTGTTTTAAATTTCATTTTAATTGATTTATGGTTAATAATACCACTAAGAAATAAAATGGAATGAAAGGAAAAACTTTTTAAAAGGTAGGGCTAATGCTATTTTGATTGTAAATCTCTTCTTCAAATGATTTAAATAAATTATACGAGTTATAGTCGTTAAATGGGAGTAATTGTGACATGTATACTAATGCAAACTCATTTTTAAAGTCAATTGTAAAATAGGTATTATAATACCCTGCCCAATATGCTGTTCCATTAGGTCTAATTTCTGAGTTTTCATCATACGCCCATGCAAGTGTCCAATTATCATAACTATCCATAAAGCTATCTTTATCGCCTCTGGCATTTATATCAATTGTAGGCACATCGACATTTCTCCAAATTTGCTTGAATTCTGATAGCTGAGGTGTATTCATTAAATCAAAAGTTTCCTCATTAATGAGTTGCCCATTTTGATGTTTACCTTTGTTGAGCATACATAAAAGAAATTTCCCATAGTCTTCAGCTGAACTATATAAGCCTCCTCCAGCATTAAATCTTTCAACTTTGTTTGGTGTCTTGAACTCATTCTTAATTAGTTCGTTATTTTTTCTGTCTCTCCTTAAGCTACCAACTATAAGTGGATGAAGATTTTCTGGAACGTTAAACCAAGTACTGTCCATACCCAATGGGCCTGTGATGTTTTCTCGTAAATAATCCTCCAAGTTATTTCCTGATAGTTTTTCGATTAATACTCCTACCCAATCTATATTTGTGCCATACATAAAACTACTCCCTGACTCAAATAATCTTGGTTGGTAATTACTATCCCAGCCAATCTCTTCCTTGATTTTCGACCAGTTTTTAAGTCTATTACTTGTGAACCAATAACCAAAGCCAGCAGTATGCGTCAAAAGGTGCCTTAGTGTAATACTCGTTTTAGGCGATACTACTTGATTATTTGAGTCCATTATTTTTATCCTTGACATTTCTGGCAAGATTTCATCCAATGGTTCATCAAGGGTAATCTTGTTTTGTTCAACTAACTGAAGTGCTGCAACCACTGCAATAGCTTTTGTCATTGACGCTATTCTATAGATGCTTCTTTCATTTATTGTATCATTCCTATCCCATCTTGATGGTCCGAAAGAATAAAATTGAGATGTTCCATCTTTGTTAATTTTTCCCATAACTGCTGATGGGATATCATATTGTTTGCTTAGAGAATTAATGTCTAATGTCTTGTTTTGGGCGCAAGAAACTAATGCTACGCTTACTATTAATAGTATGAATTTTTTCACTTTATCGGTTTATGTTTAATAACTTATCCAATTTACAAAGAATCTGTTACATATCATTTCACAACCCCAAGCTCTAATAGAAAAACCATTTTCTAAAAATTTACCCCCTGACTTCTGTTGTTATTTTATTTAGTGAACCTGCTGTTCTGACATATTTTTTTGTATTTTGAATGTATGAAGTATGTTATTATTTTATTTAAGCTTATCGTGTCATTAACCATACTAAATGTATGGATATTAAGAGTCAATAAAAGTTCAATATATAGGGGTGGAGATTCTGTTGATTTGATGTCAGAATTTATGTCTTATGGATTATCAATTAACATTATGTATATGGTTGGTGCAGCTAAAATCATTTCAGCATTATTACTTTTAATAAGTGTATTTTTTAAGAAGCTTGAGTCTATCCCTTTAATAATCATATCTATTTTTATGATAGGGGCAATTTATTTTCACTTTAGTATAAACGATGCTTTAATAAAATCATTTCCTGCAGCACTAATGTTACTTCTTAGCATCGGTATTTATTTTTTGAAAATGATTTATAAAGTTTGACATCTCAAATCTTCCAAAATCCCACCCCCCTTTTTTTGGGATAGGAGTGCTAGAGAAGTTTTAGGGTTTTAAAATTAGTTTACCGTACAAATACCGTACAAGAATAAAAATAAAAATCCCTAAACTATTGATATACAATAATAAAGGGATCAATATTGTGGAGTCGGCGGGAATCGAACCCGCGTCCAAACAAGCTTTAAAGGAGCTTTCTACAAGTTTAGTTTTTGTTTGATTTTCGTCCCAGTGCTGACCAAAAACCGCCTACAGCTGAGCATAGTGTCTAAGGTTGAAAAACACAAGCGACACCCTTGTGTTTCGATGTTGACTTTTATGGTGCCTCAAAACAGATCGCCGTCAACAAGGGCTATCCTGAGACATCCAGCTTCCCGGCCTAGCCGGGACTTGGCATTAACGTACTATAATTCAGCTAATTATGCAGCTAGAGCGTAATTATTTTCGCCATTTAAAAAGTTGAAACATTAGATTTACGAGCTGTGTATCAGCGCTCGACTTGCTTACTCGTCTAAACAACCTGCTGTCAAAACCAGTCGACCCCAAATGTCAATGAACAATTGCTCTATGGCAAAAAATATACTACAAATATAGGCTTTTTTAATCGAGACTTCCTAGAGTTGATTAACCGTCGAACGAAGGATACTTAAGCGAGTCAACAGTCCTTTGAGAAGGCTTAGGTCAAGCATATTGGCCCCGTCGCTTAATGCGTTTTTGGGGTCAAAATGGGTTTCGAGAAACAGCCCATCTACTCCTGCGGCAATTCCTGCGCGGGCTACGGTTTCAATTAGGGTGGGGCGTCCACCTGTTACCCCACTGCTTTGGTTGGGTTGTTGAAGGGAGTGGGTCACATCTAAAACCACCGGTGCATAGTTTTGCATGGTCGGAATTCCCCGGTAGTCGATGATCAGGTCTTGGTAGCCAAACTGGGTTCCACGGTCGGTAATCCATGCTTGAGGATTTCCGGCATCATGAACTTTTTGTACTGCAAATTGCATACTTTCGGGGCTCATAAACTGTCCTTTTTTAAGGTTGACGACCTTACCGGTTTGGGCGGCAGCCAACACCAAATCGGTTTGACGCACCAGAAAAGCTGGGATTTGCAGTACATCCACATAGGCAGCCGCTTTTGGCGCGTCTGCGACCTCGTGAATGTCAGTTACCGTAGGAATGTCAAACGTCTGGCCGACCTTGGCCAATATACCAAGAGCCTTTTCGTCACCAATGCCCGTAAAACTATCGATCCGACTACGGTTCGCTTTTTTAAAACTCCCTTTAAAAACAAAAGGAATACGCAAGGCATCGGTTAGGGTGACGATTTTTTCGGCAACCCGCATGGCCATGTCTTCGTTTTCGATAGCACAGGGTCCTGCCAATAAAAAAAACTGGTCGCTGTTATTGTGTTTGATCTTGGGTAGGCGTGAAAAGTCCATAATCATATTTGTACAAAATTACAATTTTATCGCCCGAATGGGCCCTACTTTTTTTACAAATAAATTCGGTCGCTTGCTGCTGATATTCTGCTATATTTGCCGCAAAATTCACAGATGTCCAATTTAAGAAACATTGCTATTATTGCCCATGTTGATCATGGAAAAACCACCCTAGTAGATAAAATTCTTCATCACTGTGCCTTGTTTGAGGCCCACCAAAAAACCGGAGAGCTTATCTTGGACAACAATGACCTGGAAAAAGAACGGGGCATCACCATTTTATCCAAAAACGTGGCAGTCAATTATAAGGATGTAAAAATCAACTTGATCGATACTCCCGGACATGCCGATTTTGGGGGCGAAGTCGAACGAGTACTCAATATGGCCGATGGGGTTTTACTTCTGGTAGATGCCTTTGAAGGGCCCATGCCCCAAACCCGTTTTGTTTTGCAAAAAGCCATCGAGATGAAACTCAAACCCTTGGTGGTCATTAACAAGGTGGACAAAGAAAACTGCACCCCCGATTTGGTTCAAGACGCTGTTTTTGATTTGATGTTTGATTTGGGAGCCGAAGAATGGCAGTTGGATTTTCCGACGGTCTACGGCTCAGCCAAAAACGGTTGGATGGCTCCCGATTGGAAAGCTCCCACTGCCGACATAGCGCATTTACTCGACATGGTTCTCGAACATATTCCCGCTCCAAAAACCCTCGAAGGTCCTGCTCAAATGTTGATTACCTCCTTGGACTTTTCGTCCTATACCGGGCGTATCGCCATTGGACGGTTGCATCGGGGGAATTGGACGGCCAACCAGGCTGTGGCCTTGGTGAAGCCCGACGGGCAAATCCTTAAATCACGGATTAAAGAACTGCATGTTTTTGAGGGTATGGGCCGTAAAAAAGTCGAACGGGTGTCGGCGGGTGACCTCTGTGCAGTGGTAGGTCTGGAGACTTTTGACATAGGCGATACCCTGGCCGACCAAGATCAACCCGAAGCCCTACCCACCATAGCCATCGATGAGCCAACGATGAGCATGCTCTTTACCATCAACGACTCGCCCTTTTTTGGGCAAGAAGGGAAGTTTGTTACCTCCCGCCACCTCAAAACTCGTTTGGAACGCGAATTGGAAAAAAACCTGGCCATGCGCTTGGAAGAAACTGGTTCATCCGACGCTTTTTTAGTGTTTGGCCGTGGGGTGTTGCACCTTTCGATATTGATCGAAACCATGCGCCGTGAAGGTTATGAATTGCAAATTGGTCAACCCCAGGTTATCATCAAAGAAATTGACGGACGACAACATGAACCCGTTGAAAAACTGACTATCGACTTGCCCGAATCCTTGTCGGGTAAGGCCGTAGAACTGGCCACCCAACGAAAAGGGGAAATGCGAAGCATGGTGCCCCGGGGCGACCGGATGCTGATCAGCTTTAGCATTCCCTCACGCGGCATCATCGGTTTGCGTAACCAATTGCTAACCGCCACCGCCGGAGAGGCCATCATGAACCACCGTTTTGAAGTTTTTGAACCCTATAAAGGCCCAATTCCGGGACGAATCAACGGCTCGATGATCTCAATGGAAAACGGCAAGGCTATTCCCTATGCTTTGGACAAACTCCAAGAACGGGGCAAGTTTTTTGTAGCCCCCAACGAACCCGTATATACCGGCCAGGTGATTGGCGAAAATAGCCGACCCGACGACATGGTGGTCAATGTTACCAAAACCAAAAAACTCACCAACATCCGTGCTTCGGGGAGCGACGATAAGGTCAAACTGGCTCCACCCATTAAGTTTAGCCTCGAAGAAGCCCTAGAATATATCCAACAGGACGAATATGTTGAAGTGACACCCCAGTCGCTCCGCCTACGGAAAGTCTATTTGGAAGAAAACGAACGAAAACGCCAAGCGGCTAAGGGGTAGTAACGTAAGTTTAGATCCATAGAAAATCATTAGGGGCTTTAACACTTTCGTTGTTAAACACTTGGTTTTGGGTTATTAGCTCGGTTCAATACAGGTCAAACACAAAGCAGAATCTTCACATGCACCATTTGAAATGACCTAATCATTACGATTGTCTAAACACTATTTGATTTCTCGACCACATTCAAATCGATTGTGACAAATCGTCACATCTCTTTGATTAGTGCCTTGCCCTTAAGCAAAACTTCCTAGTTCATTTGCTTTTAGAAATTCATCCCGATCTTCCTACTTATAGAGGGTGCGTTGGGGCAAAGTGTTTAGCAGTAGAGTAGAGGCGTTAAGACTTTTGGGCTACGACCTCAAAGATTTTTTGATTTTCGACCTTGAAAATCCGACCGGGAAACTTCATAATCATATTGTAGTCATGGGTAGCCATCAACAAGGTCATCCCTTTTTGGTGGAGGCTTTTAAAGAGCTGCATAATCTCCTTACTGGTTTCGGGGTCGAGGTTTCCGGTGGGTTCATCGGCAATAATAAGCTGAGGTTCGTTGAGCATGGCCCGGGCAATGGCAATGCGTTGTTGCTCGCCCCCGGAGAGTTCAAAGGGGTATTTTTGGGTATTGATTGCCACTCCAACCAGGGTCAGCACCTCTTGGATACGGGCATCGATCTGGGCTGGGTCAGTCCAGCCAGTAGCCCGAAGGACAAATCGAAGGTTTTCGAAGATATTGCGGTCGGGCAGCAGCTTAAAATCTTGAAACACCACTCCCAAATTACGGCGCAGTTGGGGAATGTCTTTGGTCGAAAGCGCCTCCAAAGCAAAGCCGGCCACCTGGCCCACCCCGGCTTTAAGGGGTAGGTCGCCCATCAGGGTTTTGATCAGGCTACTTTTGCCGCTTCCGGTTTTGCCAATCAAAAAAACAAACTCCCCCGGGCTTACGGCAAATTCCACCCCGTCCAAGACTACCTTGTCCCGTTGGGCGATGGTCGCATGGGTTAAAGAAACGATGGGTGCAGCCATAATTTGTGGTATTGACCATAAAAATACTGGGATATTAAAAAAGTTGCTAAAAAAAACCGAAAAAATATACCGCAGTCGTCTTTTTCTCGTTAATTAGTTAAGGGCTTATCCTACTTTTGCAATGAGAATAACTTTTACGCGTACATTTTGGCTTGTCGGTTGGCTAGTGGGTGTTCAATTGGGGGTGGCCCAGTACCTTCCCACCGGCTATGATGTTCAAGAACGGGCCCGTACCCGCTACCGTATTGGCAGTTATGCCACGGTCCAAAACGCTTGGAATGCCGTACCCAAACACGACTACCTTCCCTTGGACTACGAACAAGAAGCCTTTTATACCTTGAGTGCCGCCTTACGGCAAAATGTACCCGGTGCCGAAAAAATGCGTCTGCTGTTTTTAGACGATTACCCCCAAAGTGCCCTGGGCAACACCCTCGCCCTAGACCTGGCCCATTATTATTTTAGCAACGAAAAATACAACTACGCCCTTAAATGGTACCGCACCCTCAACCCGGAGCGCCTGACGCAAATCCGACGCCCTCGATTTGACTTCAATTACGGCTATACCCTCTTTTTGAACAAAAAATACCGCGACGCCAAACCCTTGTTTGAGCGGGTGCTCGACCACCCCAAATACGAGTCCGATGCCCACTACTACCTGGGGCATATTGCCTATCAAAGTGATGACTACGAAGGTGCGAGCTCTTCTTTTTCGCGGGTCTCCGACCGCGGTCATAAAACCGACCTGGCCTATTTTCAAGTCGATATGAACTATAAAATCGGTCGTTTTGAAGAAGCCATCCGCCTGGGCAAAGCCCAACTTTCGCAAGCCGATGCGGCCAGTAAATCGCAATTGTCCAAAATCATAGGCGAAAGCTATTTTAACCTCCAACAATATGCCGAGGCCCTCCCGTATTTGGCCGATTATCAAGGGGGCAAAGGGGGCTGGGATGCTGTCGATTATTATCAATTGGGCTATGCCTATTATCACAGTCAGGACTATACAGCGGCCACTGCCCAATTCAACAAAATTGTCAATGCCCAAAGCCCACTGGCCCAAAGTGCCTACTATATGCTGGGGGATTGCTACCTCCAGACCAACAAAAAAACCGAGGCCCTCAATGCCTTTCGCAGTGCCGCCCGAATGGACCACGATACCAACCTCCAAAAAGATGCCCTCCTGCAATACGCCAAGCTCTCCTACCAGGTCGGGAATCCCTATGAAGAAACTGCCGCTGTCTTACTCCGGTTTTTAGATAGTTATCCCGATGATGCCCAAACCGAAACGGTCGAGGCCATGCTGATCAATTCCTACACCAGTGGGGCCAACTACGAGGCCGCCCTTGCGCTTTTGGAATCCAAAAACAGCTACCGCAATCCGGCCTTGCTCCAAAAGGTGTTGTTTTTATATGGAACCGAACGCTACAATTCCGGCGATTATACCCAAGCCTATACGCTGCTCGAACGGGCTGCCAATAGTAATGAAGACAACGTTCTCCAGGCTCGTGCTACCTATTGGATGGGCGTAGCGGCCTACGAAAGGGGGCGCTATCCTGAAGCCATAGATGCTTTTTTGGCTTTTGAGCAACTCCCCGCCCGAACAAAAACCGATGAACAACAAATGGTTTACTACCAATTGGGGTATGCCTATTTTCAGACCAAAGCTTATGAAAAGGCCTTAGCCGCCTTTGAAAAGCAAGTCGCTCAAAAACTATCCCTGCCGGCCAACTACCAAGCCGATCTCTTCACCCGTATGGGCGATGCCCACTTTGCCTTAAAAGCCTATTGGCCCGCCATGGAACAGTACAACAAGGTGATTGCCTTACGCCCCAACCGTTCGTTTTATGCCCGCTACCAAAAAAGCATCAGCTATGGTTTTGTGGACCGCAATCCCCAAAAAATAGAAACCCTCGAAGCCTTGATTTTGCAAACGCAAAACAATCCCTTTCTCGATGATGCTCGCTATGAGTTGGCCAATACCTATGCTACCACCCAAGCCTTTTCCCAGGCCCTGACCACCTACCAACAACTGATTCAATACCACCCATCAAGCCCCTATATTCCTCGGGCTTTACTCAACAAGGGTTTGGTTCATTATAACTTAGAACAATTGGACGCTGCCAAAAAGGACCTCCAACGTGTGGTGATCGATTTTTCGCGCGATAGCGCTGCCCAACAGGCCTTGACTACCCTCCAAGAAATTGCCGTTGAAGAGGGTTCTACGGCGGCCTTTCGGGAATTTGTACAAACCCATGATATACGTTCGATCAGTGAAAGCGAACTTGCCCAAACCACGTTTATTTCGGCCGAAAAATACTATTTGGACAAAAAGAGCAAACAAGCCCTTAAACTCCTGACGGATTTTATCACCGCCTATCCGCAACACCCCAATACGCTGACGGCTCAATTCTATGTTGCCGAGCTGTACTATGCCGAGCAAGAATGGACCAACGCCCTGACTTTTTACCGCGATATCGCCCTGTTGCCCATCAATGAATACACCGAAAAAGCGCTGGTCAAAGCCACAACTGCCGCCCTCAATGCCAACCAAAAAGAGGCCGCAATCCCTTTGTGGAGACGCTTAGACAGCCTGGCCAGTTTTGAAGAAAACAAACGCTATGCGCAGTTTAACCTGATGAAAGCCACCTATGAAAAGGCCCAGTGGACCGAGGCCCAGTTGCTAGCGGAACAGATTTTGACCTATCCCAACTTGGATCCCAAAGTGCAGTGGGATGCCTACGATATCTTAGCCCATACGGCCCTTCAGGCCGGAGACAGCCTCAAGGCCCAGTCGGCTTTTACGGCCCTCGAAAAGGCCCCGGAAGATATACGCGCTGCTGAAGCCTTGTTTTTTAAAGCCACCCTACAGGCCCAACAAGGCCAATACGAAGCCGCCAATACGACCATTGCCAGTATCTCCCAAAACCACAGTAATTCTGGAGTTTGGGGGGCCAAAAGCCTTTTGTTGATGGCCCAAAATTTTCAGGCCTTGGACGACCCTTTTCAGGCACAGTTTATTTTGGATACCTTAATCGAAAATTTTGATCGCTATCCCGAAGTGCAAGCCGATGCCGTACAGCTAAAAGCCCAACTCAATAACCCAACCTCCGCCGATGAAAACTAACCTCTTTTTTTGTTTGATTTTTCTCGTGGCTCTGATGGGTCAGGCGCAAGACAAAGAAAAGCTCGGCGTGCAAGAGGTGTTGGTGACCAAGTCTTATACCCCCAGTTTGTCGGATGTTTTTAAAATTAGAACCCAGGCCGAGGGCATTGACTCTCTCAAATCAACTCCGATTCCCTTGGATTATAAATTACTCGACGTGCCGGTGGTCTCGACCTTTGTCCCCAACAAAGCGACACCGCTTAAACTCCAACGGCAAGAGCGCACCATTGAATACAATAGTGTATTGGGCCTTGGACTGGGAAATCAAGGACAGCTCGATGTGGAATTTGGCCTGTCATTGCCCTTGGATCGTCAACAGTATTTGGGACTCGATTTGCTTAGTACCAAAAGAGGTAGGGTACCCGATACGTCCTTGCGTAGCGACCAATCCCAAACCCTGGTGGCCGTTGCTCATGACTACTATACCAACAAGGCACAGGCTTCCCAGCAATTGCGTTTTGATACCCGCCGAACCAACTACTACGGCTTGCCCGATAGTCCGGGTTTGTTGTCCCAATTTCAAACCGAAAATTTAAATCCCCAGCAAAGACGTAATTACCTCCAAGGGTCGTCCCGTTGGATATGGTATGACAATTTTTTACAAAAAGCTACCCTGAAACTCCAACATACGGCAGACGATTTCAGTACCTCCGAACAGTTGGTGACCCTTAACGCCCAAATGCGGCTTGAAATTTTTGACGCCTATTTAACCTTTAGTCCTCACGTGCAACTGGTTCGTTCACAATTTGCCAAAGACTATTTTTCGGGTGAGGCAGTTGAAACTCAGCAACGACTGCTATCCTCCGGTGTACAATGGGTCAACCTCAAAAACCGCTTTAAATACAAAATTGGGCTGCAAGGCTATTATTGGGGCGATACGGCCAATACCTCCGAACAACAATGGTATGTCTATCCCGATTTGACCCTGTTATATCAACCGAAAAAAAGTAAAATACAACCGTATTTGTATCTCAGTGGTGGACTTGACACCAACAGTTACACAACCTTTAGCAACCAAAATCCTTTTGTAGCACCCACACTTGCACTGCGTCCTACCGACCGGGCCTGGGATGCCAAACTGGGCTTTGACACGGTTTTTAATACCGGGGTAACCTTTGGGTTTGAATCTTTTTATACCCAAAAGCGCTGGGCACCGCTGTTTCAGAAATTGGCCTTTAATCCCGCCACACCCTCGACGGCCTATGGTTTTGTCAATAGTTATGGAGTGCTTTATGACCACCAACAAAAATTTGGAGCACAAGTCAAAGCCAATTTAGAATTACAAGAAGACAACCAGTTGTCGATTGTCCTGGGCTATGCGGCCTACCAGCAAGAAAAAGAAGAAGCCGCTTGGAATTTACCTGGCCTGACAGCTAAAATCAACGGAGAGTTTAAGTTTTTTAACCGATTGGGATTCTCGTTTGACCTGGATTATTGGGGCAACCGAACCGTGGCCGAGCGTCCCGTTTTCCTCAACCAATCTCCCGAAGCCAACAGCCCGGTGGCGGTCAAGCTTAAAGGGGTTACTCAACTCCAGTTAGAGGCCCGTTATGCGCTTAACGATCAATGGAATATGTATCTCCAATCGCAGTTGCTTGCCGGTGACAGTGCCCAGGTATGGTACACCTATCCTACCTATACCAACTTGCTACTGGTTGGGATGCGTTATAAGTTTGACATCCTGTTTTAAATACGCCTGCCTTGACCCTCCAAGAATTAAAAGCCTGTCTTCCACAGTTACAAACCTTGCCGTTGCCCGGCTTAACTGCACAGCTGACTTTGGCCCCGCCCTCACGTCATCGCTATGTACGTATGGCCCAACAACAGTTAGGCCGTCCCAAAAAAGCAGCGGTGCTGTTGTTGCTTTATCCTGACGCTTCACACCGTTTGTGTTTTGCGCTTATTCGTCGGGCTGACTACCCGGGGGTTCATTCGGGGCAAATCGGTTTCCCGGGGGGTAAAATTGAGGAGACCGACCGCTCAAGCTGGGCGGCCGCTCTACGTGAAACCCATGAAGAAATTGGGGTGCCCCCACAGGCAGTTCATCAACTTCGTGCCCTAAGTGCACTCTATATTCCGCCCAGTAATTTTACGGTCGATCCTTTTTTGGCCTGGACACCAAAAACTCCACAGTTTACCCTCGACCACAAAGAGGTAGATGGACTTATCCAAGTACCCTTAGTCGATTTTTTAGCCTGTCAACCCAAACACTTTAACGCCCAACTTCAAGGCGATGCAACGACCGAAGCCATTCCTTATTTTGAGCTACAGCAACACAAAGTTTGGGGAGCCACCGCCATGATGTTGGCCGAGTTTAAACAATTGATGTGGGCATTTAAAGGATAGTAGTATATTTGCTTGAATTTGAACGTATGCTGTTATTCCAACGGAATCCTTTTGGTCATTATTTGCTCCTAAAAAAATGGCTGATTCGCTATATGGGATTTATGACACACCGGCGGTATCGGGGCTTTAATGAGCTGCATATAGAGGGGTCGGAAGTCATCAAAAACCTATCGGAAAACAAGGTGCTCTTTATTTCCAATCACCAGACCTATTTTGCCGATGTGGTGGCCATGTTTCATGTGTTTAACGCGAGTTTAAGCGGGCGTATCGATTCGATCAAAAATGTGGGGTATCTCTGGAACCCTAAGCTCAATATTTATTATGTAGCGGCCAAAGAGACAATGAAAGCCTCCCCGCTATCCCGCCTGTTGGCCTATGCCGGTTCGGTTTCTATCGAGCGTACCTGGCGCGAAGCAGGCCATGACATAAACCGTCCGGTTAAGTTTTCGGATATTTCCAATATAGGCAAGGCCCTAGACGACGGGTGGGTCATCACCTTCCCCCAGGGGACGACCAAGCCTTTTAAGCCGATTCGCAAAGGCACGGCCCATATCATCAAAAAATACAAACCCATCGTGATCCCCATTGTGATTGATGGTTTTCGTCGTTCGTTTGACAAAAAAGGAATTTTGATCAAAAAGAAGGGGATCTTGCAATCTATGGTCATCAAGCCGCCCTTGGAGGTCGATTATGACAAGGATTCAATTGAAACTATCGTGGAAAAAATCGAGTACGCCATCGAACAACATCCTTCATTTTTAAAGGTGATTCCCCAAGACGAACTCGAAGAACATGAAAAGCTAAACAAAACCCGTCAGTACGAGTTCTAATTGTCTCCTTGTTTTATTCCGTTATGATACCGGCGCAACTGATGCGTGCTCCGGCTGCACCAGAGGGTTGTGAGACCAAATCGTCAGTTCCTTGGTGTACAATGATGGCCTTGCCTACGATATTTTTGACCGGGTCGTCACAGTCTAAGCACCACAAATCGGTTTGGAATGTCAGCATACCATGCCCGGATGTATTGGCTTCAAAATTACCTATATCTCCACGGTGAAACCCTTCGGCACTGCCCCAGGCTCCGTGGTTTTCAAAGGTTGGGTTCCAGTGGCCGCCTGTTGAGGTGCCGTCTTCGGCACTACAGTCTGCTTTTTCGTGCAGGTGAATGGCGTGTGTACCTTCAGTGAGCCCATTGATATGGGCTTCGAGGGTAACGGTGCCTTCGGTTTCGGTAAGGGTGACCATGCCCGAGGTGCTACTGCCGCTTTTGGCGTTTAAGCTGATTTTAAGTTTTTTGGTCATATTACCCGAGGAGTGCTCCCCATGCAGGGCATCGGTATAACGGGCAATTTTTTCTTTTACCTCTGCTTCTGTCCCTTGATAAACTTCTACGGTTTCGGTTTGTTGGTCCCCTTCTTTATTTTGAATGGTCACGGTAGCTTTGACGGTCTGCTCGTCGATACGTTCCATTTTTACCTTGACCGCCTCATGATCGGTCTCTTTTTTTTGTGGTGTGTCTTGACATCCTCCAAGCAGAAAAAGGGAGGTGAGTAAAGCGAAAGCGGTTGTCTTCAAATTTTTCATTTATAGCATTATTTAGTGGGTGTTATCAATTCAATTTTTTTAAAAGGCGAGGGCAAGTCCTTTTCGAGTTCAGTTTGGAAATTTTGCCATTGTTCTTCAAAAAAGCGGTTGGTTGCATTTAGGGCTTTATCCAAACTGGTTTGGGCGTGTTGCATCAAGGTGTTTTCGGTAGAAGTAATTCCTGTTTTCCGTGATTGTACATAACGCGAAGCGATATAAATACGGTTCATGACATGCTGTTCGGGATTGCGGGTAATGCCCTGGCGTTTATCTTCTTTTCCGATATATAGGACGATTTGTTCGTCGATGGCTTCGATGATGTCTGTGCACTTTTCGATGGCTGTTTTGTAGTGGGTTTTGTCCCGATCTTCCAACTGTTTTTTGAGGGCATTTGCCGTCTGTTTACTTTCGACCAGCTGACGGGTGGCTTTGTGGGCCAACCCTACCATATCTTCGAGTTGTTGAGCGGCAGCATAGACTGTTTTTAGCTGAGCCATATCGGTAGGAATCCTAGGGTCGGTAGCCACTGTAATGGTTTGTTCGTTTTGGGTCGCCCCATAAGACAAAACGGCTTTGTACTGACCAGGCATTACGGTGACGCCTCCGGGTTCGCGGGTGCTCTTTCGCAATGTGCGTGAAGGGGAGGGGTTTCCTTTTTCATCCATACGCCAATACCAGCGATGAAATCCTTTTTCTTCGGGCATTTTGCGGGTAAGCGTCCGAATAAGACGGTCCCCGTCATAGATTTGAAGTTTAAGCGTATCGGTCGATTTACCAGAAGGAGGTTGGGCAAAAAAGGTAAACATGGCGTCAGATTCCCGGTTGGTTCCGTTGTAGAGGGCATCACCGCCAAACCGCGAACCAGTAGCTTGTTGGTAGGCGGCCAAATAGGCCGTGGGGGGTTCGAACAAATGAACGGTCTTGTCACCGATGTTTTGATTTTGTGCCCAAGCGCGTAGGGGTCGAATGTCGTCGAGTACCCATGCGGCACGGCCAAAAGTACCAATCACTAGGTCGTGTTCACGGGGATGGATGACCAAATCTTTGGTCGATACGGTTGGGAAAACCTTGCTGTCCATTTTTTGCCAGTTTTCACCTCGATCGAGGGAGAGGTAAAGACCGTCATCGGTTCCTAAAAACAAGAGGTTGGAACTTACCGGATCTTCGAGGATACAAAGGGCATAACTGGCTACGTCATTTTCGTCGACGATACGCTCCCATTTTTTTCCATAATTGGTTGTTCGATACACATAGGGGGTATAGTTAAACCGTCGGTAGTCGTTGGCGACCAAAAGGGCTTCGCCTTTATTTTTGTCCGAGGCTTTTATTTGGGTAATCCAACTGCCTTCGGGTAGCCCTTTTAATCCTTTGCTGACATCGGTCCATTGTTTTCCTCCATCGAGGCTGAGCTGAACCCGACCGTCATCACTGCCCGTCCATAGCACATTGGGCTGAAGGGGGTCGGCTTCAATGACCAACAGGGTACAGTGATTTTCGGCACCCGTGGCATCCATGGTCAGTCCACCACTTTCACTTTGTTTTTGCTTGAGAGGGTCGTTGGTGGTCAAGTCGGGAGAAATCACTTCCCAGGTGAGTCCTTTGTCGGTACTTTTGTGGACAAACTGACTGCCGAAATAGACCGTATTATTATCAAATGGATCTTGGCCTATGGCTGCATTCCAGTTAAAACGCAATTGCACTTCCGGGTCGGGATGGGTGGGCCGTACTCCGTAGTTATTACCCGTTACCCAGTCGTAGCGCACGACATTACCTTGTTGGCTCATCGCATAGCCATAGCGTGAATCATCTCGGTCGGGAACTACATCAAAACCATCGCCAAAGGCGATTTCTTGCCAGTAGCTGTTTCTTATGCCTTGGGCACGCCAAACATAGGCCGGACCCCGCCAGGAGCCGTTGTCCTGCATACCGCCATAGACGTTATAAGGAAATTCGTTGTCAACAGCAATGTGGTAGAATTGTGCGACGGGAATATTGCCGACAAACCGCCAGGATTTCCCTCGGTCTTGGGTAATGTTCATTCCCCCATCGTTGCCGTCTATCATAAACTTGCCATTTTCGGGATGTATCCACCAGGCATGGTGGTCGGGGTGTACTCCGTTAGAAACTCCATAGGCAGGCATAAGTTCCTTAAAGCTCTTGCCACCGTCTTCAGAAACGTTGACATAGGTAAAAACAGAATATACACGGTTTTCGTTTTGGGGATCGACAAAGATGTCAGAATAGTAAAAAGGGCGGTTTCCGATTTCGTCTTTATCATTGATTTTCTGCCACTTAACTCCACCATCGTCCGAACGGTAGAGGGCATTTTTTTTGGCCTCAACAAGGGCATAAATGCGGTTGGGATCGCTGGGCGCAATGGCCAATCCAATCCGGCCCAATTCCCCTTTTGGAAGTCCATCTTTATCGGTTTTTTTGACCCATGTTTTACCACCATCAATGGTGATATACAGGCCACTTCCTGCACCACCAGACTTAAAAAACCAAGGGTCTCTTTTGTGTTCCCAGAGGGCAGCAATTAGTTTATTGGGGTTGCTTGGATCCATCACCAAGTCAGCCGCCCCACTACTTTCGTTGGTATAGAGGACGCGGTTCCACGAGCTTCCGCCATCTATCGTTTTATAGATTCCACGTTCGGGGTGCGTGCCCCAAGGAGATCCTATGGCAGCGACATATATGGTATTGGGGTTGGTAGGGTCAATGACGATCCGGTGTATATGTCTGGTTTTTTCCAAGCCCATGGACTGCCAGGTGCGCCCCGCATCAAGGGATCTATATATTCCGAATCCTCCATTTAGGCTGTTTCGAGGATTTCCTTCTCCCGTTCCTACCCATACTACATCGGGGTTGCTTTGCTGAATGGCTACTGCACCTATCGAGGCGGTTACCTGATCTTCAAACAAGGGCTCCCATTTGATCCCTCCACTGGTCGACTTCCATAGCCCACCCGAGGCCGTACCTACATACATGATTTCGGGTTGTTTATGGACAACATCAATCGCGGTAACCCTTCCGCTCATTCCCCCTGGGCCAATGTTACGGGCTGGGGTTTCTTTGAGCCAACTGGGATCAAAAGTTTGTGCTGAGGCAAACCATGTGCAGAGCGATAGGACAACAAATAGAAGTGAATTTTTCATTAATTTTTAGTTTACAATGGCTAAATATAATAATAACCCCTCATACTACATTCGATCAACATTACTTTCCTTGTCCAAAAAAGATGACCAATCCACCTTAACTTTTATAGTATCTTTGTCGGATGAAAAAGAGCAATGTATTCCTAGTGATGATGATTACTTTTGCGGCTTGTAAGGCCCCTTATCAAAACGAACCGTTTAGCACTTCAAAAGTCCCAACCCCTCCCGACTATGCCCTTGCCGATAGCTGGGCGGTTTTGCCTGGAGCCTATCCCGAGGCTTTAAAAAATATTCTTGGTGAAGTTAGGCCACAGTCCACAGATGTTTTTTATGTGTATCCCACTTTGTTGTCTGACCGTAAGGACAGTAGCTGGAATGCCGATATTTGGGCGGAGGAAATCCGCGAAAATGTATTGAATTCTGCAGTAAAATACCAGGCCTCGGCTTGGGCCGCTGCTGCAAATATCTATGTGCCTTTTTATCGACAAGCGCATTACCGTATTTTTGTAGAGCCTTTTAAAAGCCAAGGAGGACCGGCTTGGGAGATTGCTTATGACGATGTAAAAAGGGCGTTTCAGTATTATCTAGATTATTATAACCAAGGCAAACCGATCATTATTGCTTCTCACAGTCAGGGGAGTATGCATGCCAAGCGGCTTATCGAAGATTTTTTTGATAACAAACCGCTTCAAAAACAATTGGTTGCTGCCTATTTGGTCGGCACACGTATTCCCCAAGACACCTTTAAAAGCATTCGCCCAATGGTTCAGCCGGACGCCATCGGTGGCTTTGTTTCTTGGAATTCGTATAAGCAAAATAAGTTCCCCAAAGCCTATGAAACGTATTTTAAAAATAGTGTATCGACCAACCCCATCACTTGGGATACTCGTGACAAAACCACCTATGATGAGCACAAAGGGGTCATGTATACCGATGGTCAATTGTATCCCCAAAGCCTGACCATCGATCGTATCGATGGGTTGGTTTGGGTCTCTTTACCCAAAATCCCAAAACGTTTTTTGCTTCGCTTTATCAAAAATTACCACTATGCCGATATCAATTTGTTTTGGGCCGATATCAGTGCCAATGCCCAACTACGAGCCGCACGTTGGCATGCGCTGAATACGCTTGATTGATTAAAATATTCTTTTCATTTTGCTTTTCAAAAAACAATTGCAAAATGGAGTGAAAACGTCTGCAAACGGTTTAAAAATTTTTTTTATTTTAACTGAAATTTAAAGACGCATGTCACCATCTAAATCAAATGAAAATAAAGGTAGAAGAGACTTTATCAAAAAAGGACTTGCTGCCTCAGCACTTTTTATAGTGCCTAGAAACGTATTAGGAGGAGTGGGCTATACTGCTCCCAGTGATCAGTTAAATCTTGCCGCCATAGGTGCAGGAGGGAAAGGACGCTCGGACTTGATTAATGCAACGGTCAATGGCCGTGAGCGTGTGGCAGCACTTTGTGATGTACACCTTACGGGTCAGCACGGAGCTGCTCAAACTGTCAGCGATTTTCCCAAGGCCAAACTCTACGAAGATTTTAGAGAAATGCTCGATAAGGAAAAGGATATCGATGCGGTGACCATCTCCACTCCTGACCATGTCCATGGCGTTGCCGCTTCTTATGCTATGGAACGGGGCAAGCATGTATATGTTCAAAAGCCCCTGACGCATAACATAAAAGAAGCCCGTCATCTGACCGAATTGGCCCGTAAACAAAAAGTAGTGACCCAAATGGGTAACCAAGGGGCCTCAAATCCTGATTTGAAAACTGTCCAGCGATGGTTAGACGAAGGACAAATCGGTGCCGTGTCACAAGTAAAAGTATGGACCAATCGTCCGGTTTGGCCGCAAGGTGTCGAAATGCCGGCTCCGGACCCTGCCCAAAAGCCCAGTGATTTAAATTGGGACCTTTGGTTGGGCCCTGCGCAAGAGACTCCCTATATTCCCGAAATACACCCCTTTAACTGGCGTGGATGGTGGGATTATGGAACAGGAGCCTTAGGGGATATGGGTTGCCATATCATCGATGTACCTTTCCGCACGCTGGGATTACATTATCCAACCGATGTCGAATGCAGTGTGGGTACGATTTATTCACGGATGTGGACCCCCGATTACCGACCCAAAGGTTGTCCAGCTTCATCGTCGGTTACTTTGCATTTTGAAGCGACTGCCAAAAATGCATCACCCATCGAAATGATTTGGACCGACGGAGGAATCCGTCCATCGCATCCCGAATTGGTGCCTGCCAGTGAATCACTTGGTGACCCCACAGGAGCCAATGGAGTCTTGTTGATCGGTGACAAAGGCGTTATTTCTACGGGAGTCTATGGTCTCTATCCAAAGCTATTCCGTAAAAATGAACCCATTCAATACGCTCCTGAGGTAAGCGTTGAAGCGCCCGAATACGGCCATCAACAAAGCTGGATCGATGCCTGTAAAGCAGGTTTTGGAAGTTCCGAGCACCAAGCCTTAACGTCCTCTTTTGACTACTCTGGTCCCATGACCGAAACCGTACTTATGGGGAATATTGCCATACGTTCGTACCTGCTTCGCCGTGAAAATAAAGATGGTGGGTTTGATTATTACGGACGTAAAAAATTACTTTGGGACGGTGATAACATGAAAATCACCAACCTAGAAGAGGCCAATCAATTTGTTGGACGTGATTACCGTGAAGGCTGGTCCTTGTAAATTGTAACTCACCAAATTTTGACAAAAATACTCGTCACTGGGGGACTAGGATATATAGGGTCACACACCTGTGTGGCCCTTTCACAATCGGGTTATACACCCGTGGTTATCGATAACCTTTCCAATACCGATATACGGATTAAAGCGCGCATAGAATCGATCATAGGCCAGCCTTTGGCATTCCAAAAAATCGACCTTTGTGATTCTGCAGCATTATCGACTTATTTTGAACAAGAAAAAGATTTACAAGGAATCATTCATTTTGCTGCCTTAAAGGCTGTAGGTGAGAGTGTCGACAAACCCTTGTTGTATTTCCAAAACAACATCGAAGGCTTGATTAATTTATTGACCTCCAAAAGCCCTTCGCTCCCCATTATTTTTAGTTCTTCTTGTACAGTATATGGCGAAAGTGCCCAACAACCTCTCCAAGAAGACTTTCCTTTTCAGAAGGCTGTTTCACCCTATGGGAGTACCAAGCAAATGGGTGAAGAAATTTTACAGTTTTCAGCAGGGAAAAACAACCAAGGTTCTGTGATTGCCCTGCGGTATTTCAATCCAATTGGTGCTCACTCATCGGCCCAGATTGGTGAACTGCCCAAAGGAATACCCCAAAACTTGGTACCGTTTTTAACGCAAACCGTTGCCGGTAAACGTGACAAACTCAGTGTATTTGGCCATCAATATCCTACCCCCGATGGTACGTGTATCCGAGACTATATCCACGTAATGGATCTAGCGGAAGCGCATGTAAGCGCATTGGAAAGGTTACTCAATAAAAAAAATAAAAGCCCTTTTGAGGTCTTTAATATAGGGACGGGTAAGGGCTGTTCGGTGTTGGAGTTGATTCATTCATTTGAAAAAGCCACGGGAGAAAAGGTACCCTACACATTTGCTCCACCCCGACCAGGCGATGTAACCATTGCCTATGCCGATACTACTCATGCCCAAAAAGTACTGGGATGGTCGGCAAAACGTTCGATTGAAGAAGCCTTAAGTTCGGCCTGGAATTGGGAAAAACAACAATGAACATAAATAAAGTCATTTGGATAACGGGGGCCTCTTCTGGTATAGGACGAGCTTTAGCCCTTCAATATGCCCAACAAAATGGGGTGGCGCTGATTCTTTCAGCCCGAAGAACGCAGGTCTTGGAAAGCGTTAAGCAAGCATGCGGAGGTGGTTCTAAAATTGCCCTGCTTCCCTTTGACCTTACCCAAAACGACCAGGCAGAGCAGTATGTGACCCAAGCCCTTCAGCTTTTTGGTCGGATAGATATATTGATTAATAACGGTGGTGTGAGTCAGCGTTCTAAAATTTTGGACACCAATTTTGAAGTGTTCGAAACCCTTATGCAAGTAGATTATTTGGGAAGTGTCGCATTGACCCGAGCCTTGTTGCCCCATTTTGTACAACAAAAATCCGGTCATTTTGTGACGGTAACCAGTGTGATGGGCAAATATGGATCACCCTTTCGATCAGGTTACTGCGGGGCCAAACATGCGCTACATGGTTTTTTTGATGTATTACGCATGGAACATGCCAAAGACGGAATTGCTGTAACCCTCCTTTGCCCAGGATTTGTACGTACACAAGTAACGGTCAATGCATTGACGGGCGATGGCTCGGCTTTGGGGCATGATGACCCGGCAACCGCTTCCGGTTTGGAGGTAAATGCAGTAGCCAAGCGGATGATTCGCGCTATTGCCCAGAAAAAATGGGAAGTGTATTTTGGTAGAAAAGAAAAATTAGGCGTCTACCTCAAGCGTCTATCCAACAAACTATTGCACCAAGTTGTGATTCGCAGCAAGGTGCGTTAATGTGTTTTTTATGATGAAAAATAATTCAGTTTCAAGACGTAAAGCCCTTAAAAATATCGCTGGTGGTGCTACCTCCCTGTTGGCGGCCCCTTTTCTACAGGGGCAAGACCAACTTGTGGTGACCGACCCCTCCAACACATGGAAAGGTACTATCAATCACTCGGTTTGTTATTGGTGTTTTAATTTTATACCCTTCGAAACATTTGTGCAGCAAATCAAACAAATGGGATTGCAGGGAATTGATTTGGTCAGTCCCAAAGATTGGCCCATTCTCCAAAAATACGGATTGACCTGTACCATGGCTGAGGGAGCCGAAATTGGCCTAACCAAGGGATGGAATGACCCCCAATACCATTCAAAACTGATAGACAATTACCTGAAGCATATAGATCTTACGGCCAAAGCAGGCTATAAAAACTTGATTTGTTTTAGTGGAAATCGCAACGGTATGGACGATGAACAGGGCCTTGAGAATTGTGTCAAAGGACTTCAAAAAATCATGGCTGCCGCCGAAAAGAAAGGCATTACAATTCAGATGGAGTTGTTTAACTCAAAAGTAGACCACCCCGACTATATGTGCGACCGCTCTGCATGGGGCATTGAACTGTGCAAGCGGTTGGGCTCCGAAAACTTTAAACTGTTATATGACATATATCATATGCAAATCAGTGAGGGGGATATCATCCGTACAATCCGAGAAAATCATCAGTATTTTGGCCATTACCACACCGCTGGTGTACCGGGACGGCACGAAATCGATGAAAGCCAAGAGCTGTATTACCCTGCGATTATGCAGGCCATAGCAGAAACCGGCTATCAGGGCTATGTTGCACAAGAATTTTTGCCCACCGACAAAACCAGTCTCCAGGCTTTGGAAAAAGCGGTAGGTATATGTGATGTATGATAAACAATTCCCCAACCACAACGGCGGTTGGGGACTCTGTAAAATTAATCGTATTTGGCAGGCTGTCCTTTAGGATCGGTATTTTGAATAAAGGTACGGATGTCTTCGTTGGCCTTGATCAGGTCTTCTTTTCTTAGGTACATCATATGCCCACTGCGGTAGCCTTCAAAGTAAAAACGATCTTTCATTTTTCCGCTAGGGTCCACTTGCCACATGGTATATTTGGCATTAAAATAGGTGGTTGCCCCATCATAATAGCCCGATTGAATCAATACCTTGAGGTAGGGATTTTGCGCCATGGCCAGACGTAAATTATCTCGGGTATTGTCGTTGTCGTTGTTCCATGGACGAACAGGGCCAAACATATTGTATTTAATATCGGTGATAAATTTTAATTCTTTTTGAATATAGTGATTGATGGCTGGTGTAAAAGAATGTAACCACGAATCAATTTCGGCATTGTAATCGGGGCGGGTACCGATATCTTTGCGGTCTATTCCGGTATATCGGGAGTCGAGTCGTCCGATGGTTTTGCTTTGATCACGTAACAACTCTTTCCAAAAGAATCCTGTGGGAATATCCAGATTGTTTTGCAGAATCACCGATTTAGAAAGGCCAGAAAAATAGGCCATTTTTTCGGCTACCTGGTTTTTTTCTTCGGTACTGATAAAGCCACCTTTGGCCAAGGCCGGAATCACCGTATTGATGGTATATTCTTCAGATGCCGGTAATATTTCGGTCAGGTCTTGTTGCTGTAATTCAGCAGGTAGCTGTTTGTGATACCATGCGGCTGCAGTATAATAGGGGAGGTTGAGTGCAGAGGAAACCGGTCCACCGACACGGATGACTTTATAGTCGGCAGGGGAGACCATAATCACCCCATTAAGGAACATCCATTGATTGTCTTGAAGTTCCAACGAAAGTCCCATGACACGTGTACCGCCATAACTTTCCCCAATGATGTATTTGGGCGACTCCCAGCGTTTTTTGCGATTGACAAAAGTTGTCATCCATTCGGCCAGGTACTTGATATCCTCGTTAATGCCAAAAAATTGCTTGCGATCTGCCATTTTACCATCCACCTCGAGTATTCTGGAATAGCCCGTATTCACGGGGTTGATAAATACGATATCCGCTACATCTAATATAGAATAAGGATTGCTTTTAAACCCATAAGGTTGTACAGGATAGCCTTCGTCGTCTATGTTTAAAATACGGGGACCTGTATAGGCCATATGCATCCAAACCGATGCAGATCCGGGCCCACCATTAAATGAAAAAATAAGGGGGCGTTCAGCTACGGTTTTTCCGTTGGTTCTCCGGTAATAGGTATAAAACAAACTGGCAATGGGGTTTCCTTCAGCGTCCCAAACAGGCTGGGTTCCTGTGTCGGCCGTATAGGTGACTTTTACCCCCTTGATGGTCGTGGTATGATTGGTAATGACCATCGTATCGACGGGGAGTGTTCTTTTTTGTGCAAAAAGTATCGTCGAGCTAGCTACAATGAGCAAGCATATTGTTTTTGAAAATGAATTTGATTTCATGGTTGAACATTTTTATTTCCATAAATGTAATTTTTTTTATGCGTTAGCTACAAGCAGTTTCAATAAATTGTAAAAAAAAAGCCTTTCCAAACGGAAAGGCTTTGTGTATTTGGATTCAAAATTAATTGATCGCAATGTCAACTCGGCGCGCAAAATCTACACGTCTGTTTTTGGCACGTCCTGCGCGTGTGTTATTGGTGTCCACGGGCTGGTCTTCACCAAAACCTTTGGCATCCACTCGACCGGCAGCAATCCCGGCAGCAATTACAGCATCTCGAACGGCGTTAGCACGTTTTTCAGAAAGCTTTTGATTGTAAGCCGAACTCCCATCACTAGAAGCGTGTCCACCAATGGTTACGCTAGCATTAGGATACTGGTTGAGTAGTGCTACCAATTGGTTAACCAGGGCACTTCCAGCCTCGTTGATTGAAGAACTATCAGCTTTAAAGAAGATTTTTGAATTCTCATCACCAATAAAATTGAGTAACGCCTTGGGAGCTTCTGGGCAACCATTGTTGGCTGCATCTCCGGCTTCGTTAGGACAAAGATCGTCTTTATCCGCTACACCATCGCCATCGGCATCCGGCCAAGGGCAACCGTTGTTGGTCGCTTCACCAGCTTCGTTAGGGCATTGGTCTACATTATCAGCAACTCCATCGCCATCGGAGTCTGGACATCCATTCATGGCAGCAGAACCTGCAGCGTTTGGGCAGGCATCATCACCATCGGCAATACCGTCTCCATCAGCATCGGGACAACCGTTTAACTCCGCTTTACCAGCTTCTTCTGGACAAGCATCTTTGTTATCCGGAATTCCGTCACCGTCGGTGTCAGGACATCCTTGAAATTCTTTGAGTCCGGGTACATCCGGGCAGACATCTTTTTTGTCAGAAACACCATCGCCATCAGCATCACCCGCTCCAAAATTATAGTTAACCCCTACAATATGTTGTAGATGGTTGTAAGCATAGATTTCACTGGCTGAACGATAAGAAGTGCTGACATTTCCTTGTAATTGATCAGAAATTTTAAACGCAATTCCAGCTCCACCAAGTACAGTTTTAGAAACTTCTTTGGAAGGGAAAGTTCCTTCGCTATTGCTGTTACCCTCGCTAAAGTTCGAATAACCATATCCAGCAAAAAGATAAGGGGTTACATTCTTTCCCTCGCCTAGGTTATATTTGACAATACCGTCCAGTGAGTAGTAATCTAAATCGCCGCCGTTACTGGCGCCTTCAGAAATACTGTTGTTAGCATACTGTACACCGAGTGAAAAACCACCGATGATGTAACGTGAAATACTCAATGCTGGTATACCAAAACTGGCTTTGGCATCTACAGCGTCATCTTGAATACTGACGATGTTGGCACCTACGCCCAAAGACCAAGGATATTCTGCATTTTGGCCATATGATGAAAAGGCCGTTAGGGCAAAACCGACCGCCAAAATTCCATGTAATACTTTATTCATTTTATGCTGTATTTTAAGTTTCAAAAATAGAAAATAATTGCATTAAAAATCACTTTCAATATAAGAATTTTTTTTTAATCATATGAGGGCTTAAAAAAGAACATTAAACCCACTGACTTTTAATCGTATTTTGTACACCAATCCGTTGAACTTTTGAGGGTCCAACCGTCAGAAGGATGTACTTTGTAGCGGAATTGCGTGGTTCCTTCATTGAACTGTAATTCAGCAACTTCCACTGTGTTTCTCGAGCAACTCTGATCGCAAAAACAAAAACGGGCTTCGTTGGCTGAATAGCCATTTTTTAGGTAAGCAATTTGGCTCCCACCATCGGTAGATTCGTTGGTCAGTGTGACAAAATTCACATCTTCAAAATCGGTATAGGTGCCCTCAAATTCTTTTTCGGCTTGACAGCTGAGTAATAACCCAGCCCATAGGACAATGTATTTCATAGCTTTTTTAAGCAAAGGTACAACAGGAAATTTATTTTTGGTTTGCAGATGGATAATTTGATTATCTTGTTGTGCATTAACCAAATTGATGGCCTTTTTTCTTTGAAGCAAAAACCATTTTCACAAAAAAAAACCAATGAAAAACAAATCCATTCCTTCAAGACGAACCTTTTTAAAAAACTCCCTTTGGGTTGCCGGTGGTATTAGCCTAGTGCCTCGAAAAGTTCTCGGTAAGGGTTTTATAGCCCCTAGTGACCGTATGAATATCGGAGTAATCGGTGCCGGTACGCAAGCTCGTGGATTGTCCTCCATATTTGTGGGGCTTAAGGACACACAAGTCATTGCTGCCAGTGATGTGAATACCCAAAAGATGAGTACGTTTATAGAAAGTTATATCACGGCAACAGCCAAAAATAACGATCCAAAAACAGCCAAAGACCTTGCACAATACAACGATTACCAAGACCTGCTGGCTCGATCTGACATAGATGCTGTTGTAATTGGAACCCCAGACCATTGGCATGCCAAAACCTCTATAGACGCCATGGTTGCCGGGAAGCATGTGTACTGTGAAAAGCCACTTTCACACACCATTATCGAAGGGCGAGCGATGGTTAATGCCGCACGAGAACACAATAAAATTTTACAAACCGGTAGTCACCAAAGATCCATCGAACAATTTCGAAAAGCATGTGAATTGATCCGAAACGGCTATTTGGGAAAAATCAAAAAAGTATCGGTTTCGGTAGGAAATCCCTATTCGGCATGTAAACTGCCCTACCAACCTACACCAGACTATATCGACTGGGACCGTTGGGTGGGTCCAGCAGCCATGCGCCCATTTCATTCGACCTTGGTCGATGCCGACTTTTTCCCACGCTGGCGTTGGTTTAAAGAATTTGGTGGTGGAATCATTGCCGACTGGGGGGCACATATGTTTGACATAGTACAATGGGCTTTGGGCACCGACGACACCGGACCGGTAGAATTTACCCCGCCTCGGGAGCCCAATGCGGTCAGAGGACTATCGATGGTTTATGCCGATGGGGTAGAGGTGGTCCATGAAGATTTTTGTCGTGGAAATGCCGTTCGTTTTGAAGGTGAAAAAGGCATACTCAGTGTGAGCCGAGAATTTTTGGACAGCGACCCCGCTAACATCGTTTCGGCAACGATCGGTAAAAATGAAACGCATCTTTACAAATCTTCTCATCATCAACAAGATTGGATTGATGCAATCAAAAACAATAGTTTGCCCGTCTGTGACGTAGAAATTGGGCACCGTTCGGCCTCGATTTGTCATATAGCCAATATAGCCTATGAGCTGAACAGACCACTAAAATGGAACCCTCAACAAGAAGCCTTTGTCGGTGATGATGAAGCAAATTTGATGCGAACCAAACTCTACAGAAGTCCATACGGTATTCCACAGCTTAAAGCGTTGATATGAGATTGATAGGTTGTTTATTTATCCTTTTGCTCAGCGCATGTCAAGGAGAAACATGGACTCCCTTGGTGGACACATCAAATCCTAGCAAAGATTGGATTCAATATGGAGGAGATGCCACCTACACCTTTGAGGGTGCTATGATTATAGGTACTTGCGTGCCTCATTCGCCCAATTCGTTTTTGGCAACACAAAAAGAATATGCCAATTTTGAATTGCAATACGAGGTATTGGTCGCCGACAACATCAATTCTGGGGTACAAATCCGAAGCCACAGCCGCCCGGAATACCTTAATGGCTTGGTGCACGGTTACCAAATTGAAATCGACCCCAGTCCACGTGCCTGGAGTGCTGGTATATATGAGGAGGGCAAACGCGGGTGGTTAGCCCCTTTGCAAGACAACCCGGAAGCGCGTATGGCTTTTAAACCCAATGAATGGAATCATTTTAGGGTGCGTGCACATGATCAGACAATTGAAACCTGGATAAACGGTGTCGCTGCCGCAAAAATAAAAGACTCCCTAGAGGCTTCAGGATTTATTGCGCTACAAGTGCATAGTATCGAAGATTCGACCCAAATCGGAAAACAAGTGCGTTGGCGAAACCTTGAGATAAAAATTCTTGATTGATGTTTTACATAAAAATTTAAGGGTTTTAAATTTCACTTTTGTAGTAAGATAGAATCATAATTTATATATTTAAAAACCTAACTAAATTCTATACTAGCAGATGCAAATAATTGAAAACGAAAAAAAGTACGATGTCGTCATTGTAGGTTCAGGAGCAGGAGGTGGAATGGCTACCAAAATTTTGGCTGAGGCCGGACTTAGTGTAGCAGTGGTAGAAGCCGGACCTTTTTTTGATCCTGCTAACCCTGCCCAACAAACACAATTCAAATGGCCTTATCAATCACCGCGTCGAGGTGCGAGTACTCCTCAACGCCATTTTGGTGAAATGGATATGGCCTATGGAGGATGGGAATTGGAAGGCGAACCCTACAACCAGATTGGCGACACCCAATTCGATTGGTTTCGCTCCCGTATGTTAGGGGGACGAACCAACCACTGGGGGCGTATTTCACTTCGTTTTGGACCTAAAGATTTTAAAAGCAAAGACCAAGATGGCGTGGGCGAAAACTGGCCCATTGGCTATGAAGATGTTAAACCCTATTACGATAAGGTTGACAAGTTGATTGGTGTGTTTGGGACTAAAGAAAATATTTACAACGAACCGGACGGTTTCTTTCTTCCGCCACCCAAACCCCGACTTCATGAGTTATACTATAAAAAAGGGGCCGAAAAAGCCAACGTAAAAGTTATTCCCTCTCGACTGTCCATTTTAACCAAAAGAATTAACGACGATCGTGGGGTGTGTTTTTACTGTAATCAGTGTAACCGTTCTTGTTCGGTCTATGCCGACTTTTCATCGGGCTCTTGTTTGATTTTTCCTGCACAAAAATCACGCGGACAGGTCGACTTGTTTGTCAATTGCATGGTGCGCGAAGTCACTGTTAATGACGAAGGAAAAGCAACGGGAGTTTCTTATATTAATAAAGAAGACCGCCAAGAATACCGACTTTCTGGACGAATTGTTGTATTAGCTGCTTCGGCTTGTAGTACGGCCCGTATCCTTTTAAATTCCAAAAGTAAATCCCATCCCAACGGTTTGGGGAACAGTAGCGACCTAGTCGGAAAATACCTCCACGATTCGACCGGTGCCGACCGCATGGCCTTTGTTCCAGAAATGATGAACCGCAAGATTTATAACGAAGATGGCGTAGGGGGGATGCACCTTTATTCGCCTTGGTGGTTGGATAACAAAAACCTTGACTTCCCACGGGGCTACCATATCGAGGTTTGGGGAGGACTCTCCATGCCGAGCTATGGATTTGGGTTTAATCCTAATTCACTCAACGAATATTTAGGGCTTAAAGTCGGTGGCTATGGCAATGGCCTCCGCGATGATGTCAAAAAATTCTATGGTGCAACCATGGGAATGTCCGGAAGGGGTGAGTCGATTGCTCGTAAAGAAAACTATTGTGAAATCGACCCGACCACCGTTGATGAATTTGGAATCCCCGTTCTACGGTTTAACTACCAATGGTCTGATGCCGAACGCAAACAGGCCAAGCATATGCATGACACCTTTGAGGAAATCATCCATAACCTGGGTGGTGTTGCGCTAGGCGAAAAGCCGGGTGCCGACCAAAACTACGGCTTGCACAACCCGGGAAGAATTATTCACGAAGTGGGGACCACCCGTATGGGCAGCGACCCCAAAAAATCAGTTGTCAACGAATTCGAACAACTACACGATGTCGATAATGTTTTTATCGTCGACGCTGGACCGTTCGTTTCCCAAGCAGACAAAAACCCCACCTGGACCATTATGGCCCTTTCGTGGAGAACCTCAGAATTTATAATTGAAGAACTTAAAAAACAAAATATATAGTCATGAACAGAAGAGAAAGTTTACGATCTATCGTCTTGGGTTCTATGGCAGGGACCCTGGCCCTCGAAAGTTGTACGGGAGCACCTGAGCAAGAGGTGGTCGATAAAATATGGAAACACCAATACGGTCGAACACCCAAAGAACAAGCCATTGACGAAAAACTCTTGGCCGAACAGTATTTTGGTAGCCATGAGATGCAGACCATCACTGTCTTGGCCCAGTTGATACTCCCCCCGACCAATCAGGGAACCATCGAACAAGCCGAGGTACCCGCTTTTATCGAATTTATGGCCAAAAATTTTCCTTCCCTTCAAACCCAATTACGCGGAGGGATGATGTGGCTAGATAACCATTGCAACAATCACTACCAAACCACCTTTGTAAAATGTTCGGAAGACGAGCAAAAGCAAGTCTTGGACCGAATTGCTTTTCCCGACCCCAAGGCCAAGGAGCAAAAACAAGAAATTCAATTTTTCTCCTTGATGCGCAATTTGGTGGTTACCGGTTATTTTACCTCCGAAGTGGGCATCAAAGAATTGGGCTATCTAGGCAACCAACCCAATGTGTGGGATGGTGTACCCGATGACGTATTGGCCGAACACGGTATGGAATACGATCCGGCATGGGTGCCCAAATTTGTTGATCAATCGAAACGAAACGATACTGCGCAATGGGATGATCAGGGGAATCTGTTAACCTAATATTTAATACATGATGGATAAAGAAAAGACCCTCCAACAAATCAAAAAAAGTGTCTATTTCTTTGTGCCTTTTGCCATGGTATGGATCTACAAGGTGTTTCAAGGCCCTCAAGTTGATGCGTTAACTACAGCATCGGCCTCAACATCGGATACGGCAATACCCGAGGTGATTAGTTATAACTTTGATGTCAAACCCATCCTCTCTGATAAGTGCTATGCCTGTCACGGCCCGGATCAAGAAGCCCTTCAGGCCAACCTCCGACTCGATACAGAAGCAGGTGCTTTTGGCCAAGCCGAGCACCTCTCTTCGCTTCCAATCATCAAAAAAGGAGATCCCCTAGGCAGTGCTCTGATTATCCATATCAATAGCACAGACCCCAAAAGCCAGATGCCACCGCCGGATTCTAATTTGTTTTTGACTGCTCGACAAAAACAAATTCTAGAAAAATGGGTTGCCCAGGGAGCACCATGGGAAGGACATTGGGCCTACCAAGCACCTCAAAAACCCACTCCACCTAAAACAGAGCAAAGCAAATGGGTAAACAATCCCATCGATCAATTTATAGCCGCAAAATTAGCCGATAAAGGATTGACCCCCTCAGCAGCAGCTGAAAAGGAAATACTCTTGCGAAGATTGTCTTTTGACCTTACAGGATTACCTCCTTCGCTAGAACTTATGGACCAATATTTAAGTGATAACTCCGACAATGCCTACGAAAAAATGGTGGATCACTTGCTGGATCAACCCCAATTTGGTGAGCGAATGGCCTCGGCCTGGCTCGATGTCGCCCGTTATGCTGACACCCACGGCTACCAAGACGATTTGGAGCGTGTCATGTGGCCTTGGCGCGATTGGGTGATCAGCGCATTTAACCGTAATCTGCCCTATGATCAATTCATCACCTGGCAATTGGCCGGTGATCTCATGGAGAATCCTTCGCTAGAACAGATAGTCGCTACCGGATTTAACCGCAATCATAAGATTACACAAGAGGGCGGGGTTATCGATGAAGAATACCGCGTTGAATATGTGGCAGATCGAGCCATTACGACCTCCAAGGCCTTGATGGGAATAACTGTTGAATGTGCCCGCTGTCATGACCATAAATACGATGCAGTTTCACAAAAAGAATTTTTTAGCCTCTACAGTTTCTTTAATAATGTAGATGAAAAAGGCCGAATTGAATATGGCGAAACTCCTACACCGTTTATCACCATAGATCAAAAAATTGTTGAAAACGAATTACCCTTTATCCATTTGCCCGACAGCATTCAAAAAGTCGAGTTGATGGTCATGGAAGAAGTGGCCGATCTGCGTAAAACCTTTACCCTTAAAAGAGGTGCCTATGATGCACCCGACCAAGAAGTTGTCCCCGATACTCCTGCCAGTATTCTCCCTTTTGGAACCAATTATACCCCCAACCGACTGGGCTTAGCAGAGTGGTTTTTTGAACCCAACAACCCCCTTACAGCGCGTGTGGTGGTCAACCGTTTTTGGCAGCAGTTTTTCGGCCGTGGGCTGGTAGCCACTCCCGATGATTTTGGAAATCAAGGGGCACTTCCGTCCCATCCGGAGCTTTTAGATTGGCTAGCGGTTACTTTTCGTGAGCAAGACCAATGGGATGTCAAAGCCTTTGTCAAACGCTTGGTAACTTCATCGACCTACCGGCAATCCAGTAGCGTTCGTGAAGAGGCCCTACCGTTAGACCCTATAAACACCCTATTGGCCTATTATCCGCGGCAAAAACTACCTGCAGAAATGGTCCGTGACAATGCCCTAGCGACCAGTGGTTTACTCAATACAACCATCGGTGGGCCCAGTGTAAAACCGCATCAGCCCGAAGGTTTATGGGAAGAAACTACCTCTGGTCAAGGGCTTACACAGTACCAACCTGACGGTGGGGTAAATCGTTACAGAAGGAGCCTTTATACCTTTTGGAAACGTACGGTTCCCCCTCCAAACATGATAACCTTTGATGCGCCAACGCGTGATTTTTGTGCTGTAGAACGCCAAAAAACAAGTACCCCTCTTCAGTCTTTGGTTTTATTAAACGACCCACAGTTTTTTAATGCGGCCAAAGCCCTGGCCTCAAAAATTATGGATGAAACTTCATTAAATGATGATAAAGAACGCATGCAATATATGTTTAGAACCATAACCTTGCGTAAACCCAATCAGGAAGAGAAGCAATTGTTGGAGAATTATTTTACCCAACTGGTAGAAAATCCAGAAACATCAAAAGAAAACCCCTATGTCGATTTAGCCCTTTTAATCTATAATCTTGACGAAACCACCCAAAAAAGCTAACGCCTATGGATCCGTTGCATCAACATTTTTTAAATCAGAATAGACGCCATTTTTTACAAAAAATGGGCTTAGGCATTGGAGGACTTGCGCTGGGAAGTTTACTCGACCCCTTGGGATTTGGTAAATCCCCCTCTGCGGCAGATCTGTTGCAAACCGGTCCGGTACCCTTACCGCATTTTGCGCCCAAGGCCAAACGGATCATATACCTTTTTCAGAGCGGAGGTCCATCACAATTAGACCTTTTTGACTATAAGCCCACCCTAAACAAGATGCGTGGACAAGATTTGCCTGAATCCATTCGTCGCGGACAACGACTAACCGGGATGACCTCTGGCCAAGAAAGTTTCCCACTTACAGGTAGTGTTTATGAATTTAAACAACACGGAGAGTCACGAGCCTGGGTCAGTGAATTGATGCCCTATACGGCCAAAATCGCTGACGAGCTATGTTTTGTCAAATCCATGCACACGGAGGCCATCAACCATGATCCGGCCATAACTTTTTTTCAGACCGGTTCTCAGCAATCCGGTCGCCCCAGTTTTGGTTCTTGGATGAGCTATGGATTGGGTAGCCTTAATGACAATTTACCGTCTTTTATTGTCATGTTATCCCGAGGTACAGGTCGTCCCAACGGACAACCCCTGTATTCCCGCTTGTGGGGGAATGGGTTTTTGAGCTCCTTACACCAGGGGGTTCAGTTTCGTGCAGGTAAAGACCCGGTGCTTTATCTTAAAAACCCTGAAGGGATAACTCGTGCCGAGCGCCGACAGATGCTTGACTATTTGGCGGCTTTAAACCATGAGCAAGAGCAGTTTTTTGGCGACCCGGAAGTAGCCAATCGAATTGCACAATACGAAATGGCCTACCGCATGCAAACTTCGGTAAGCGATGTGATGAATATTGAGGACGAGCCCGATCATGTGTTTCAACTCTATGGTCCCGATGCATTGACTCCCGGCACATTTGCAGCCAATTGTATTTTGGCGCGCCGTTTGATCGAACGCGATGTGCGTTTTGTACAACTTTACCATATGGGTTGGGATCAACACGATAACTTGCCTACGCAAATCGCCAAACAGGCCAAAGATGTAGATCAACCCTCAGCGGCCTTGATTATGGATCTTAAGCAACGCGGATTACTCGAAGATACCCTGGTGGTTTGGGGAGGAGAATTTGGGAGAACCAACTACAGTCAGGGGGTATTGACCGATACCAACTATGGACGCGATCATCACCCAAGATCGTTTACCATTTTTATGGCGGGTGGAGGAATCAAACCTGGAATGACGTATGGTGAAACAGATGATTTTGGCTATAATATTATCAAAGACCCGATGCATGTACACGATTTACAGGCAACGATTCTCAATCAGTTTGGGATTGATCATACCAAAATGACCTACAAATACCAAGGAAGACGTTTTCGATTGACTGATGTGGCTGGAGAAGTAATTCACTCCATTTTAACCTAGCCCATGGCCACCCGGCGTCAATTTTTAAATACCTCCATGACGTTGGCTTCAGCGGCATTTATACCTCCATTGGCTTGGTGCTGTTCAGAAGAAGACCCCTTGATTATAGGCCATGGGGATTACCGTTACCGTATCCTGCCCGATTGGGGTAAGTTAGACGCTAGTGAGTTTCCCGTGCAAGATTGCCACGAGATGGTGCAAACCAAAAATGGTGACCTTTATTTGCTCACCAATCACACCCGCAACAATGTTTTGGTGTATTCGTTGGATGGAAAATTAAAAAATGCTTGGGGCACCCAATTCCCAGGGGCTCATGGATTGACTCTTTTTGACGAAAACGGGGAAGAGGTCCTTTGGATTACAGATTATGAACGGCATCAAGTGTTTAAAACTTCTTTATCCGGAGAAATTTTAATGGTGATTGATGCTCCCCAAGATGTGTTGGCCTACAAAGATCCCAGTCAATTTAAACCTACCGAAACAGCCATAGCCCCTGATGGCAGTATCTATATAGCCGATGGCTATGGTGCTCAACACATATTACAGTATGACCCAAAAGGGCAATTGGTCCATGTTTTTGGGGGATATGGAACAGCTGATCATCAATTTCAAAATGCGCATGGTATTTGTATAGATCAACGCAAGGGCAAACAGCCCAGCTTGTTGATCACTGCTCGAGAGCAACAAGCGGTTAAGCGTTTTAGCCTTGAGGGTGAACATTTGCAAACCCTATCTCTTCCGGGGGCGCATATATGCCGGCCTGTGATTCATAGGGAGCAGTGTTATTTTAGTGTCCTAAAATCCAAGGGGGTGGGTAACGCCGATTCGGGTTTTGTGCTGATTATGGATGAAAACGACAAGGTGGTTTCATGTCCCGGAGCTTCGTTTGAAACCGATGCATCTGAGGATTTTTTATACCATCAAACCCTACGGGTGTTTCAATACCCCCATGATGTATGTGTAGATCGCGATGAAAATCTATACATCGCCCAATGGAATTCGGGAAATACCTATCCCATCAAATTGGAACGGGTATGAAAAAATTTAATGTATATCTATTGATTTTTGTTTTGGGTGCTTGTTCAACCGATAGTCCGTATCTAACCGCCCGAAAGGTACAACTGGCCACACCGGATGTCCAAACCACGTCAATTTATTCTACAGGAGTGAATAAATTGACCGTCTCTCACTTGGCCCCGGGCGCTTCCTTGGCCATCACCCATCAGGATACGGGAAAAGAGTTTAGCGTTCAATCCGATGAAGCATTTTTGTTGCAAGAAACTGGCCTTTATGCAATACGTGCGGTACAGTCACCATTTTTACCCAGTGAAACCCTGTATAAACGTCTATTGCCCAAGGGAAAAGACATTGCCCAGTTGACTTGGATGGGTCAAGCACCTACCAAATATTTTAAAGGTGGAAGCAGGGTGTTAACCGATGGAAAAAATGCGGGCTTAAGCTTTCAAGACTCGGGATGGACGGGTGCCGATACTCCTTTTTCGATCGCAATAACTTTTGCAGAAAAAACCCAAATAGACTCCCTAGTGTTGGGCGTATTGTTGGATACCGGTGCTTGGATTTTTCCTACGGCTGAAGTCGTGGTTACCGCCATGGATGACCCAAAACAAAAAACAATCAAACAACAATTAAACACTGCATGGCCTTCCGAAGGTCCACAACATCAGTTTGTGACACTGCCGGTTTCGCTGGAAGCAAAAAGTATCGAATTAAAATTTAGTCCCCAAAATTTACCCGAACCCCATCCGGGTGCAGGTCAGCCTGCATGGTTATTTATGGACGAATTGATAATTTATTAATTTTATAAAAAGCAATACGATGACCTTTTGGTTAGATTTTTTGGGAAAATTTCATCCGGTAGTGCTACACCTACCCATTGGGTCCCTGGTTTTCACAGGGGTAATGGTGCTTTTGGCATTGCAGGACAAAGCCCCGTTTGAGCGGGCGATTCGGGTAGGTCTGATCTTTAGTTTTTTTGGTGCGCTACTCTCCAGCATGCTGGGCTATTTGCTCTATCAATCTGGGGGGTACGAAGCCGATGCTGTGCAACCCCATTTGATCCTTGGCTGGGCCTCAACTGCAGGAATTGGCGGCTTGTGGTATTTGTTTGGCCGCGTTGCATTTCGCCACCGTTTTGTACCCCTTTTTGTTTTGGTCTTTTTGGCAATTGGTTTTACCGGTCATTACGGGGGTATGTTAACCCACGGTGAGGGGTATCTTACCTTGCCTGAACCCGAAGAACAGGCAGTTATGGTCAAACGGGATTCCATACAGCTCTATACACAAGTAGTCGCCAAGATATTTGACAAAAAATGTGTCAGTTGTCATAACTTCTCCAAACGTAAAGGTGGATTGGCCCTACATCTGCCGGAGGCGATCCTCGAAGGCGGTGAGCGCGGGCTTCCCTATGATCTTTCCATTATAGCTGAAAGCCGAATATTGGCGTATGCCCAGTTGCCTTTAGAAGACGATTTGCACATGCCTCCTCAGGGGCGTCCTCAACTTAGCCCAACAGAGCTTAATTTATTAACGCACTGGATTGCAACCGGCGCGAAATTTGATACGACCTTGGCCTATCAAAGTATGCCCGAACCGGTCCAGGAAGCCGTCAATGTATTTTTTCCTCAGCGTTTGCCCACTGCCGACCCTTTGTCTGCCAAGGCGATTAAGGCATTGCAAGAAAAAGGGTTTCGCGTAAGCAGTTATATAGCAGATTCCCCTTTTGTTCAAGTGAAATTCGAAGGAGAACAACTCGACCGCTCCGCGGTCAACAGCCTGTTGGATGTAGCCGAACAATTGGTGGAGTTAGACCTGGCTCAAACCGATATACCTTCTTTATTTTGGGAAAAAGTGGACGCTTTTGTGCATTTGCAAAAATTACGCCTCGACCACACCAACACCGAAGACATCCATCTCGAAAAACTGGCGGTTCTTCCTTTGCAATCGTTAAATTTGGCCCATACGCTCGTATCAGCCCAGGGAATTAGTACGCTGGCCAAGCACCCTAATCTAGAACGAATTTATGCCTGGAATACGACTGTGGATGCTAACGAAGAAAACACCTTGCAGGAAAAAACAGCCATTAAACTGGTTTTTGGTGTATTTGAGGGTTTTGCCTCTCCACAACAGCTTAAACCTCCGTTGATGACTACCGAAAAAACCCTTTTTGAAACCGAACAGCGTGTAGCTTTTTACGATCAGGTAAAAGGGCAGATCATTCGCTATACTCTGGACGGCAGTGAACCGGATTCTACATCGACCCTATTTGACCGGGAAATCATCATTGACAAAAGCCTGACCCTTAAAGCCCGTATTTTTAAAGAGGGATGGCTGCCGAGTGATGTATTTGAAGAAGACTTTTTTAAGGTCAATAAAACCATCACCGACTATACCATGGAAACCCAACCTTCAAACCGCTACTCGGGCGTACATAAATTGTTTGATTTTGAAGAAGGGACAACCAATTTTGCCGACGGTAAATGGCTGGGCTTCTCGGGCAACGATTTAGTTTTTTCCACCCAACTCGCCCCGGGAGAGTCCATCAAAAACGTTACGGTGAGCTGTATGGAATCCATAGGAGGATGGATCATCTACCCCAAACGGGTTCGGGTGATGGGCCTAAACCAACAAGGAGCCTATGAAGAGGTTGGCCGCTATAACTATCGTCCTAAAAATATACCAACCGAAAACACCAAAAAGAGTTTTACGGTCCCCGTAGCATTGCAAAACCATACAGCCCTTAAAGTGATCGTAGAAAATGTTCAAAAACTTCCCGACTGGCATCCGGCAGCAGGTGAAGATTCGTGGTTGTTTGTCGATGAAATTTTATTTTGGTAGTATGCATAGAGTTTTGATTCTTGGTTTTTTTATCCTCTTACAGCTGGCCTGTAGCAACCCATCGATTCCTGTAATTACAAAAGGAAAAGCCCATCTCGGTTTGGCGGCCATCGAACCACTTCAGGACGTTGCAGATAGCCTGAATGTCTATTTACAAAAAGCCACGTCCATTCGCCTGGAAAAAGTAGCACTAGATGCTCAAGGACCCAAAATTCGTTTTGAGTTGGAAGAACAGCCTACAGATTTTATACAGATCTCATGGCAAGATCAGGACTTGGTTTTTCAGGCGAATTCCAAGGAAATGGCTTTTGGTGGACTCTATGCTTTTCTGGAGCAACAACTCGGTGTGCGCTGGTATGACCCTGAAACGATGCATATTCCTCTGCGATCAACTTTTGCACTTCCTAAAGGAGAGGTCCTTTCGCATCGCCCAAAGGTCACCACCCGCACAGTCCATGCCCGGTTATTTTATGAGCACCCCGAATTTGCTCAAAAACTACGGGTGACCGATGTAGCGTTTCCAGACTATATACCCGAAGCACGGGTACATACCTTTCATAAATTTATGCCTCACGAAAAATATTATGCTGAACACCCCGAATACTACGCCTTACGGAATGGTCAGCGCTTGCCTACCCAACTTTGTTTGACCAACTCCAATGTATTGTCGATCGTCAAAGATTCGGTTCAAGCACTTTTTGACCGATATCCTTCCTACAAAGTAATTTCGGTAAGTCAAGACGATAATACCCAGTATTGTCAATGTTATGCTTGTGAAAAAATACACCAAGAAACCGGAAGCCCTGCTGGAAGTATGATTGCTTTTGTCAATGCGGTGGCTGCTGATTTTCCGGATAAGACCATATCGACCTTGGCTTATCAATACACACGCAAACCCTCCAGCTTACAACCCGCCGAAAATGTTTTAATTACGTTGTGCTCCATCGAATGTGACCGCAGTGTACCCATAGCGGAAGGCTGTTTGGCATTTGCCAAAGACTTAGAAGGCTGGTCGGCCTTGACGTCCAATATTCGTATCTGGGATTATACTACCCAATTCACCAATTTTTTGGCCCCGTTTCCCAATTGGCAAACGCTACAACCCAATATCGACCTATTTGTCAAAAATAACGCCCGATGGATTTTTGAACAGCACAGCAATCAACCCAGTGAGTTGTTTGCCCTACGGGCTTACCTTACCGCCCAACTGTTGTGGGACCCCGAACAAGACTTTAACGCGTTATTAGCCGATTATACGTCGGGCTATTATGGCGCTGCCAGCCCCTATATTTTGACTTACATCAATCGTATCTCTGAGGCTATGGCAGAGGCTCAGCCTTTCTTTCTGTTTTTGTATGGAGACCCTTCGCAAGGATTTGATAGTTTTTTGGCATCAGAGAAACTCCGTGAATACAACCGCTTGTTTGATGCTGCTGCTGCTGCCGTTGCAGGACAAAGCCAGTTGGAGAACCGGGTGGCCGAAGCTCGATTATCAATTGATTATGCCTTATTAGAAGCCTATCGCAAGGGCTTGGACGGCTTTGCCATGAAATCCTCCGAAAAAGAAATTAATCCAAAGGTTATTGATTTACTCACTCGTTTTGAAACAGTTACCCAAGAAGAAGGGATTACAGCCATGAACGAAACCCGTTTTACAGTGGCAGAATATCTAGCGAGTTACCGTATGATGTTAGACCGTGTATTGACCCCCAACCGCGCAGTAGGAAAACACGTTACACTCAATACCTCACCCAAAAAATATGCAGACGAAAATCCACAAGTGCTGACCGATGGTGCATTTGGGGGAAGTAGCTTTTTTTCCAATTGGCTGGGGTTTGAAGGCAACCATCTTGAAGCAGTAGTTGACCTGGGTGAAGTTCAATCCCTTGAGCATATTGAAATGGCTTTTTTACAGGTCACCAATCATATCGTTTTTTTTCCGACTGAGGTTCAATATTCGATTTCAGTGGATGGCCAAAATTGGATAGATTTACCCGCCGTTCAAAGCCAATCACCGCTTAATCCCAATAGCCAAATAAACGATCATCAAATATTTGCCCTTTCACAGCTCCAAGCCAATGGGCGGTATATAAAGATACGTGCACAAAACCTCCAAAAAGCCCCTTATTGGCATCATGCGGCTGGACTTCCTTCCTGGATATTTGCCGATGAGCTTGTTGTGAGGTAAAAGAATTTGGTGATATGTTCTATAATCCCAATCGCTAGGCTATTGACCCGGGTAGAGGATAAGGTTGATTGGTCAATCACACAATAATCCATTAAAAAATTTGGGGATCCTCAAAAAAAAATACTTTTCAATTGTGAAAGTTTTGTTAAAAAGGTATACCTTTAATTTATCAACCATTTAAACATTAATTATAAATGAAATCTAAACATCTCTTTTTTACAGTGCTTATGGCATTGTTTGCGGTTGTTGTACAGGCGCAGACAATCACTGGTACTGTATCCGATGAGAACGGGATGCCCCTGCCGGGTGCAACCGTTTTAGTTACAGGTACTAGCAATGGTGTTTCGACTGATTTTGATGGTAACTTTAGCATTGAAGCCAATGTTGGAGATAACTTAACGATCAGTTTTGTTGGATACGCTTCACAGAGCGTTGATGTGACAAGTATGTCCGCGATTAACATCAATCTAGAGCCAGACAACAGTCTTGATGAAATTATTGTAACCTCTTTAGGGGTTAAAAGAAACGTCAAGGCATTGGGTTATTCAGTTACGCAAGTTGAAGGTTCAGAAGTAAGTGCCAACAAAACCACCAATGCAATTAACTCCCTTCAAGGAAAAATTGCCGGGGTGCAAATCACCGGTAACGCCGCTGGTGCCAAGGGTTCTACCCGAGTCATTATCCGGGGTAACAGTTCCTTGACGGGCAACAACCAACCGCTCTACGTTATCGATGGTATTACCATCAACAACTCCAACCTAGGTTCTGCCGGTGTATGGGGTGGAGCTGATTCCGGGGACGGTATTTCCGCTCTTAACCCTGATGAAGTAGAGTCCATTTCTGTACTTAAAGGTGGTGCTGCTGCAGCCCTTTATGGTTCTCGAGCTTCAAATGGTGTAATCATCATCACTACTAAATCAGGAGCCGGAGTAGGAGAAGGTATGAGCGTTGAAGTGAGCAGCTCAGCTCAGTTTGACGATATTCGCAATGATCCCTATGATCCTCAAACCACCTATGGTCAAGGACGGGATTATTCGACTACCTCAGATAATATCGATACTTATGCCAACTGGGGGCCTCGTATGAATGGGGCTTCTGTTGAGCAATGGGATGGTGTTTCTAGACCTTACTCTTACAAAGGGAATAACCTTAGAAAATTTTACAGCACAGGTGAGACCTACATCAATACAGTAGCGGTAAACTCTACTAGTAAAAACTCTAATACACGTTTTTCCTTTACCAATTTGAGTAATAAAGACATTATTCCGAATTCAACATTAAAGCGTAATTCTTTAGGTCTTAATACGACACAGAAATACAAGAAATTAACCGCAACACTCAATTTGAAGTATGTCAACGATGACGCAATAGGTGCTCCACGTTTGTCGGATTCTCCCGGTAACGCCAACTTTGGTATTCGCTTATTTGCTCCTTCGATCGATGTTAACGATATGTTGGGAGAGGGCGGACTTGGAACCAATGCTGATGGTACAGAATTCCGTACCAGTGACAATACTTATTCACAAAACCCTTGGTTTGCAGCGTACCAGTATTTTAACAACTCAGTAAAAGAGCGTTTTATTGGTTCTGCAGATGTGCGTTTTGACCTCGATGACACCTTTTATTTAAGAGGTCGTTTTGGAGTTGACCGTTACGACTACCACCGAACAAGTGGCACGCCTTACGGTACTGCATATCAACCACTTGGATCTATGAGCGAATACAAATTGACAAATAACCAACACGATGCAGATTTGTTTTTGGGGATGAATAATTTCCAAATCATTGATGACTTATCAGTAACTGCATTTGTAGGTATTGGACAAAACTACCAACGTGGACAGTCAGTTTCTGCCAGCGGAAGCAATTTTATTGTACCTTTCCTATACAATGTGGCTAATACACAAAATCAAGGAAACGGCTACGGATTCAGTGAAAAGCAAATTAATTCTGCTTATGGTTCTGCTGAATTTGGATTTAGAGATGCGATGTTTTTAACACTGACAGCACGTAATGACTGGTTCTCTACCTTGTCATTACCCAATAAAGAAACTCCGAATAATGACCTTTTCACTTCTGCGAGTTTAAGTATAGTACTGTCTGATTTAATGACTCTGCCCTCAATAGTTTCTTTTGCTAAACTACGTGCCGGTTACTCGCAAGTAGCAGGTGGTGCCGATAGTCCATACCAGTTAAACCTAACTTATGGTATCTATGGACAAGGCCATCAAAACGCCTCTTTGGGTACTATTTCCAACGGATCCATACCTAATCCTGACATCACTCCTTTTGAAAAGGATGAAACAGAAGTTGGTTTAGATCTCCGTTTATTTGACAACAAAGTGTCACTTGACCTTACCTATTACTCCAACGAAACCAATGGAGATATCGTAGGGGTTAGTGCCTCTCCCACATCAGGTTATGGAAGTGCATTGGCAAATCTTGGGGTAGTAACAAACGAAGGGATCGAAGCATTGATCAACTTCTCACCCATTCGTAATGACGATTTTGCATGGGATCTTACCCTTAATTACTCTAACAATGAATCAACCATTGTTTCAACTAACGATTCTGGGGGTAATATTTCCATGGAAGAACCCCGTTCACGTAACTTGAATGTTACTCATATTGTTGGAGAGCAATATGGTGCACTTTTTGGAACATCTTATGTTCGTGATGCCCAAGGGCGCATTGTTCACGATATTGAATCTGATGGAACGCCGATTCCACAAATTGGACCACGTAAAATTCTCGGTTTTGGTGTAGCGCCTACTTCAATAGGGATCACCAACAGCTTCCGCTTCAAGAACTATAATTTTAGCTTCTTAATCGAAGGAAAAAGTGGCGGACAAGTTTACTCTGGAACCAATGCGATGTCTAAATATTTTGGAGCACATAAAGCTACTATAGACGCAGATGGACGTGAAAACGGATTTACTGTTTCTGGAGTAGATGCTAACGGAAATGCATTTACTACTAGTATTGCACCCAACCGTATCGAGGATTATTGGAGAAGGACATACTCTATTGCCGAAGAATCAATTTACGATTCAGACTATCTAAGACTGCGTCAAATGTCGATTGGATATACCATTCCAGATGCTGCACTTGAAGGTACTCATATCGAAAGTGCCACAGTTTCGTTGATCGGAAGAAACCTTTTCTTTTTGAGCAACAGTGTGGAAAATGTAGATCCAGAATCTGGATATAATGTTGGAAACTCTCAAGGCCTTGAGTGGTTCGGTATGCCCGTTCCACGTTCTTTAGGAATCAATGTGAACCTTAAATTTTAATTAAAATGAAAAAGTTTTTAACCTTAATTTTAGCAAGTTCACTATTCATCGCCTGTGATTTTGACAAAGGCTTTGATGAAATGAACATCAACCCAACCAAAGCTGCGCAAATTGATGTAAACAATAAATTGGCATCTGTGTTTTTGCGTACCTCTGGGGAGCGTTATGAAAACTGGAGAGCGAGTTTGATTTATTCATCTATGATAGTTCAACATATGAGCTCGACAGCTACTTACTGGACTGGGAATTTCTACACCCGTAATGATGGCTATGCAACATCACTTTTTGATCGCGCTTACCCTCAGCAGGTAAAAGAGATTGAAGATATTATTAACCAGTTAAACGAAGAGGGTAACTCCGGAACGGCAATGGGAGTAGCACGTATTTGGCGTGTATTTATTTTCCACCGATTAACAGATCTATATGGAGATATCCCTTATTCTGAAGCCGGAAAAGGATATATCGAAGGAATTCTTAAGCCTGCTTATGATGCGCAGCAAGACATCTATATGGATATGCTTTCTGAGCTAGAAGCTGGTATCGGACAATTAGGCGCAAATACTCTAGGTGTTTCAGACTTGGTCTACCAAGGAGACGTTGATAAGTGGCGCCGTTTTGGAAACTCGTTAATGCTTCGTTTGGCCATGCGTTTGACCAAAGCTGATGCGGCCACTGCACAGGCTTGGGCAACCAAAGCCATTAGCGCAGGCACGATGAGTTCCAATGGAGATATTGCCTATATCCAACATACTTTAGGCCCTGCAGGAATTAATAAAAATGGTCACGGAGAGGTGTTTAGTGCCGACGGCAACCCACGCCTTTCCAAAACCTTTGTTGATTTTTTACAAGGTGATCCTAGATTACCCATTTTGGGAGCACGTCGTAGCGATGGAAGTACCAATCCTGCAGACCTAATTGGTATGCCCAATGGCTTAACTTCTGGTGCACTTGAGGCAAAGTACGGAAATGATAATACAGTATATGCAGAGCCCAATAGAGGTGTAATTACTGGTGAGGATGCTCCTATGGTCTTCCAAACTTACGCAGAAGTAGAGTTTCTAAAGGCTGAAGCTTCGACACGTGGATGGATTTCTAGTGATGCAGCTACACATTATAATAACGGTGTAAAGGCTGCCATGCAGATGCTAAGTATGTTATATCCTAATGCAGCAGCGATTTCTGATGCTCAAGTAGCTGATTATTTGGCTGCGCGTCCTTTTGACGCTGCCAATGCAATGGAAATGATCCACTCACAATACTGGGCGGCTACTTTCCTCAACGAGTATGAAGCGTTTGCAAACTGGAGAAGAACCGGATTCCCCGTTCTTCAACCTTTTGGTGGTGAAGCTGTTTATGATGGTAACGTAACTAATGGTACCATTCCCAGACGTCTGATTTACCCAATGAGTGAAGAAAGTACCAATGCTGAAAATTTCGCAGCTGCTCTTTCTCGACAAGGGCCTAACGAGTTTACAACACGCGTTTGGTGGGATAAATAATTTGTAAAAATTTATCTGTAAATTTATGCGAAGGAGAAGTTATTTCTCCTTCGCTTTTTTTATGCAATTCATCATAAAACAGCTTAACAAAATGATGCGTTATCCAATACAATTGCACCGGACTTTTAATCCGATATTATGGTTTCTACTAATCGGAGTTATGGCTTGTACCCAAGGCCCTAAAGATAGGGTACTGGTAGTAGGAGGGGGCACCAGTGGAGTGGCTGCGGCCCTTAGCAGTGCACGCTCAGGGGTGCCTACTGTTCTTTTGGTCGAAGGACCCTGGTTAGGGGGTATGCTCACCAGTGCGGGAGTGAGTGCCATAGATGGAAATGCCGAATTGCCCTCCGGCTTTTGGGGTGAATTTCGCGACAGCCTTATTGGCCGTTATGGTTCGGCCAAGGCCCTGCGCACCGGTTGGGTGAGCAATCACCTGTTTGATCCCGCAGTTGGCGCAGCCATTTTTAAAAATATGGTCGATCAGGAGCCCTTGCTCAATATTATTTATCACCAAACCTTTTCAGACATTCACCAGGACGAAGCGGGCTCATGGCAGGTCGAAACGGTAGATACTCTGGGTCAAATCAACCACTTTGCCGGCGCTATCGTGATAGACGCCACCGAACTGGGAGATGTGGCCGCCAAGGCCAAAATTCCCTACCGTTTAGGAATGGATAGCAAAGACACGTTTGGGGAAACTATCGCCTCCGATACCCCCAATTCGATCATTCAGGACCTTACCTATGTGATGATTTTAAAAAATTATGGCCGAAAAGTCCCCCTAAAAAAGCCAGCCGGCTATGATCCCGCTATTTTTTATTGCGCTGCCCTAAATGACCAATGTGACCCAAACCAACTCAACGGACGTATTTTGTGGAGCAAAGAAAAAATGATGTCTTACGGGCAGCTTCCCAGTGGGGAGGTGATGATCAACTGGCCTATTTTTGGCAACGATTATTATGTCAATGCCGTAGAACTAGACCCCTTGGCTCGGCAGGCGGCCTTTGAACAGGCCAAATTACGCAGCTTGCAGTTTTTGTACTTTATTCAAACCGAATTAGGCTATGACCATTACCATTTGTCGGACACCACCTTTCCCACTGCCGACAGCCTCCCACTGATTCCCTACCATCGAGAGTCGCGTAGAATTGCAGGTGAGGTAACCTTTACCCTCAATCATTTGGCACAGCCCTACGGGCAAAAAGATCCCCTTTACCGCACGGGCATTGCTGTAGGGGATTATCCGGTAGACCACCACCACGATCGTCATCCCCAAGTAGCCACCTTGCCCAAGCTCTATTTTTACCCCATCCCGGCTTATGCATTGCCCTTGGGAAGTCTCTTGCCCAAAGCAGTAGAAAATTTTATTGTTGCCGAAAAGTCCATTTCGGTAAGCAACCTAGTTAACGGTACTACACGCCTTCAGCCTGTGGTCTTGCAAATCGGTCATGTTGCCGGCCTATTGGCTGCCCAGTCTATATTGGCAGGTACAACTCCCAAAGCATATCCCATTCGCAAATTACAGCAGCAATTGCTGGACCAGGGTCAGTATATACAACCCTATTTGGATGTTCCACCTGACCATCAGCATTTTCAGGCCTATCAACGGATAGGCTCAACGGGAATTCTACGCGGTGTAGGTAAAAACGAAGGCTGGAAAAATCAAATGTGGTTTTACCCTAACAAAATAATTGATCGAGATGAATTATTATTAGGGCTTAAAGACTATGTTAATCTTGTTAAATTTCCTTTACCAGAATCTCTAAGTTATAAGAGTACATTAAATTGGTTACTTTTAATTGCACTTCATCACAATAAGCAAGATGAAGGGCTTTTAAACCCTTCATACTTAGAAAAAACATTAGAACAATACAATTTAGAAGAAAAAGATCCTAATTCTTTAATTACTCGTGGGGATTTTTCGGTTTTAATAGATTTTATTTTAGATCCTTTTGGCAAAACTTCAATTGATATTAATGGACAGATGATAATTGAATAATAAGGTTCTATTTCAAAAGACTTTAATCAATAGACTGATATATTTTTAATTTTAGTATTATTTATTAATAATATTAAAAGACCAAAAAATAGTATCTTAAACATCAGTTTAATATTATTCTGAGTAATTTTTAGTGACGTATGCTCGTTCGATTTGTATGGGTACTTTCTTTGCTGGCATTGCTAGGACTACCCTTGTCCTGTACACCTTTGCCCACTTTTTTTGAAGAGCAAGCCCTTTTGACCAATGGACTGGGGGGCTATGCCTGTTACCGAATTCCGGCTATCACCACAATGCCCAATGGGACTTTGGTGGCCTTTGTCGAAGGGCGAGTCTCCGGCTGTGCCGATTTTGGCAATGTCGACCTGCTGGTGCTCCGCAGTTCCGACCAGGGAAAAACTTGGTCGCCTCCCCAAAAGGTAGTAGACAACGACAGTCTCCAAGTAGGAAACCCGGCTCCGGTGGTGGACCGTTTTGATCCCCTATACCCTGATGGACGTTTGTTTTTGTTTTACAATACTGGGACCGCTTCCGAATACGAGGTGCGAGAAGGAAAGGGTTCTCGTGGGGTACATTTTATAACGAGTACTGACCACGGCCAAAGCTGGACTTCTCCCCAAGAAATTACCGACCATGTGCATTTTAATCAACCAGGAAGTGCCTTGGATTGGCGGACAAATGCCGTCACCCCAGGCCATGCCCTCCAACTTAGTCAAGACCCTTATAAAGGACGTATATACATACCGGCCAATCATTCGGCCGGTCCCCCACAAGACGGGTTTAACGAATACCGGGCCTATGGATTTTATTCCGATGATCATGGCCAAAGCTGGTCGGTAAGCCCAGACGTGGATGTGCCTTCTTCCAACGAGGCCATAGGTGTCGAGTTGGCTGATGGACGCCTAATGCTTAATATACGTGAACAAAACGGAGCGACCAAAACCCGTTTGGTCGCCCTGAGCAAAGACGGCGGTACCCTATGGGACGAAACCTATTTTGATGCTGCCTTAATATCACCTGTGTGTCAATCCAGTATCATCGGGTGGCCCTACCAGCAGGCCGAAATACTACTTTATTCTGGTCCCTATAGCACGACCACCCGACACCAGATGTCGGTCATGGTGAGTTTTGACCAGGGGGAAACGTGGCCCCTCCGTAAAGAAGTGTATGCAGGGACGGCGGCTTATTCGGATTTGGTGGTGCTTCAAGACAACAGCATAGGTCTTTTTTATGAACGCGATGGGCAAGGCTTATATTTTGCCCGTTTTAATTTGGAATGGCTACTCAATCGAAACAAAAATCCCTAAGCAAACCAAGATGGATGATAAAAAAATAATTCAATCACATTGTATCACCTCCCTATTTATGGTGGTTTTTCTCGCAATGAGTATGGCCTGTTCAACCAATCCCTTACCGGAGATTCTTGAAACTGCCTTGCCCAAATCCTATAAGGCCGCTTTTACCGCCCAACAACCGCTTATTGATGGGCAAATGGACCCAGGAGTTTGGGAGCTAGTCCCCTGGACGGATGATTTTATCGACATCGAAGGGGTCGAAAAACCACCCTATGACACGCGTATCAAGATGCTTTGGGATGACACCCACTACTATATCCTCGCCCGACTTTATGACCCCCATATTTGGGGCAATCTCCGTCAACGGGATACCATTATTTTTTACAATAACGATTTTGAGCTGTTTATCGATCCCGATGGGGACACCCACCAGTATTTAGAAGTCGAGGTTAATGCCCTAAATACGGTGTGGGATTTGTTTTTAGAAAAACCCTACCGCAACAAAACCAAAGCCGATACCAGTTGGGACCTTAGTGGTTTGCAAACCGCAGTGACAGTCTCGGGTACGCTAAACGACCCCACGGATTCCGATTCCTATTGGCAGTTGGAAATGGCCCTTCCATGGGAAGGCATGCAACGTGGGATGCTCAATGCTCAGCCTCCCCGAAATACGTTTTGGCGAATGAATTTTTCACGGGTCAATTGGGATTTTGACCTTGAGGATGGCCAATACCGCCGTAAAAAAGATTCCCTAGGCCGCTATCTTCCCGAATACAATTGGGTATGGAGCCCACAGGGAGTTATCAATATGCATCAACCCGAACACTGGGGCTATGTTTTTTTTGCCGATGAGTCCACCGATGCTGTAGCCCTCCCCGAAGATGCTGCCCTCTGGAAATGGATGTACACCCACTACCGTTCTGAACTTAAAAAAATTAAAGCCGGTACCCCAATAATCCCTCGTTACGAGGCTCGCTTTCGGGGGCATGACGTCTATTTTCAACATTTTGCCGAAGGCGAAAATAGCTACTGGCTTACCGAAAGCCCGATTACCAAAACCACTTATAAAATTCAATACGATGGAAAACGGATCATTTTATAAAAAAATAATAAAGTCCCTGCTCTGGGGCATTCCCTTACTTTTTTTGGCATGCCAAACGGACACACCCCTTCCACAAGAGCCTTCAACCTTTAAGGTGGGAGCCTGGATAACGATCAACGCCAAAACCTCCCAAGAAAAATACACCGAGACTTTTGCTCGGCTAAAAGAGGCTGGGTTTAACGAGGTGTTGGTAAATACGGGGACCAATCCTGAAATTCTTGCTGAAGTAACACCCGTAGCCAAAGCCCACGGCTTGGACGTGCATGCGTGGATGTTTACGATGAACCGCCCCGGTGATCCGGTAGCCTTGGAACATCCCGAATGGTACACCGTTAGTCGCGAAGGGAACTCTTGCTACGATACCCGCCCCTATGTTAACTATTACCAATGGCTTTGTCCCTCCCGTTCCGACGCAGTGGAGCATATCCTGAGTTTGGTCGATGGGCTGGCTGGGGTACCCGATGTGAGCAGTGTTCACCTGGACTATATTCGTTTTGTCGATATCTTTTTACCCATTGGCTTGTTGCCCAAATACGATTTGGTGCAAAACGAAGAATTGCCCGAATTTGATTTTTGTTATTGTCAAGTATGCCGTGATTCTTTTAAGGCCGTTCATCATCGCGACCCGATGGAGCTCGAACACCCAGAGTTAGATGTCGAATGGCGCCAATTTCGCCTAAATGCGATTAGTAATGTAGTGAATCAAGCCTACCAACGGGCGCATCAAAAAGGAAAAATATTGACAGCCGCCGTATTTCCCTATCCGACGATGGCCGCTAATATGGTACGTCAACGCTGGGACAAATGGGATGTTGACCGTGTTTACCCCATGTTGTATCACAATTTTTATAACGAATCGATCGACTGGATTGGCTTTGCCACCGGACAAGGACTGACCGACCTCCAGGCCAAAACTACCGAGTTAAGCAGCGGTGTTTATGTACCTTCTTTGTCACCTGAAGAGATTCCAGATGTTATCCGTATGGTTAAGGACCAAGGGGCTGCTGGAATTACATTTTTTGATGCCAATTCGCTTAAAGCCGAACATTTGGAACAAATCAAAAAAACCCTAAGTGAACTTTAATTCTTAGGTTATGAAAAATACCTTTTTATCTTTTGTTCTTCTATTGACTTTAGTCCTGGGTGTTCAACATGCCCGTGGACAAGGTTATACACCCAGCCCCGAAAACCTTGCCGCCCGGGAATGGTTTGACCAGGCGGGATTTGGATTGTTTATCCATTGGGGGGTGTATAGTATTTTGGGAGATGGCGAGTGGGTGATGAACAATCAAAATATTTCGATTGATGAATACCAAAAGCTCCCCGGTTTTTTTAACCCCATCGCCTTTGATGCCGAAGCCTGGGTGCAAATGGCCAAAGCGGCGGGCATGAAATACATAACCATTACCAGTCGCCACCACGATGGCTTTTCGATGTTTGATTCTGCGGTGACCTCCTACGATATCGTTGAGGCTACTCCCTATAAAAAAGATGTACTTAAGTCCCTGGCCGAAGCCTGTCAAAAAGCGGACATCAAACTCTTTTTCTACTATTCATTGCTGGACTGGTACCGGGATGATTATTTTCCACGGGGCCGTACCGGAACAGGAATTCCCGGCAGGGGAGAAGGCAAGTGGGAAGACTATGTCGCCTTTATGAAAGCCCAGCTGCGGGAATTGCTTACCAATTACGGACCCATCGGTGGGATATGGTTTGATGGACATTGGGACCAAAAAAAATGGGACGGTAAAAAATTTGGTGCTCTACAAGTCGATTGGCATTATGACGAGCTCTATGGCTTGATTCATGAATTACAACCCCAAGCCTTGGTGGGCAACAACCACCATTTGGGGATATTGGAAGGGGAAGATTTTCAAATGTTTGAAAAAGACCTGCCCGGAAAAAACACTACGGGTTGGGGAACCCCCGAAGATCAAATTGGCAACGTACCCCTCGAAGTTTGCGAAACCATCAACGGTTCGTGGGGCTTTAACTTACAAGACCGCCGGCACAAATCGACCCGTGAGTTGATTCATTACCTGGTCAAAGCCGCGGCCTATGGAAGCAATCTATTATTGAATGTTGGCCCGATGCCCAACGGAGAAATTCAGCCCGAACATAAAAAATCCCTCTTGGAAATGGGAGACTGGCTCAAAACTTATGGTCCCACCGTTTACGGAACCGATAAAAGCCCGTTGACCCCCCACGAACAGTATGTCGCTACCCGTAAGGGCAACCGAATATTTCTTCATGTCCTAGACCCCCAGGTAAAAATTGTACACCTGGAAGATGTACCCGTTAAAATCAACAGTGTACGTCACTACGATACCCAAAAAAAACTACCCTATAAACAAAGCCGTTTTGGGGTGCAAATCGACTTGTCGGCCTTGGTGCTCGACTCAACCGATACCATACTTGAACTCACCATTTCAAATCCCTAAGCATGCATACATTCACCCGACCGTTTTTCGGAAGTCTTCTTTTGGTTTTTTTCCTTTTTGGGGCCTGCCAGTCGTCTCCAGTGGACAAACCGCGAATCGCCATCGCCGGACTGGCCATAGAGTCCAGCACCTTTTCACCAGCCAAAACCGAGGCTGCTGCCTTTTTGGCTCGGGAGGGAGAAGCTGTTTTTGAGTATTACCCTTTTTTGACACCCGATAGCCCACAGCGTCAGGCGGCCGACTGGGCCCCTACGTTACGGGGCCATGCCTTACCCGGGGGGATGGTTAGCCGGGCGGCCTATGATTCGTTGGTGAACAAAACCTTGACGATGCTTAAAGCGGGAAAGCCCTACGATGGTTTGTTTTTTGATATACACGGAGCCATGAGTGTCGAGGGACTAGACGATCCAGAGGGCGATTTTATCGCGCAAATTCGGGCGCAAATTGGGACGGATGTTTTGATTTCAACTTCGATGGATTTGCACGGTAACGTTTCCGAACGTCTGGCGGCCCATTCGGATTTGATTACTTGCTACCGAATGGCACCCCATGAAGATGCCTTGGAATCCAAACAGCGGGCGGTGGATTTGTTATTAGAGCGCCTGGACAATGGCCAGGGAAAACCAACCTATAAGGCGTGGATCCCCGTACCTATATTGTTACCCGGAGAAAAAACAAGTACCCGTATCGAACCGGGAAAAAGCCTCTATGCTCAAGTGGCTCCTCAAACCGAAAAAGAGGGTGTAATCGATGCTGCAATATGGATTGGTTATGCCTGGGCCGATGAGCCCCGTAACCATGCCGTTGTAATGGTAACTGGCGATGATCAAGCGGCAGTACAGAACAGTGCCGAAACCCTTGCCAATGCATTTTGGGAGGTTCGCCATCAATTTGAATTTGTCGCCCCAACCGCCAGTCTTGAAAAAAGTGTCACGATGGCTTTGCAGTCTACCAAAAAACCCTTTATCATCAGTGATATGGGCGACAATCCCACAGCTGGAGGTGCCGGGGATGTCACCTGGACTTTACGTGAGCTGTTGTCCCATCCGGCATTTAAAACTGCCGACGGCCCCGAATTGATCTATGCCTCTATACCGGGCCCCGAATTGATAAAAGCAGCAAAAAAAGTAGGGGTAGGTGGTCGAGTTTCTGCTCCTGTGGGCGCTCAGGTCGATGACCGCTATGCCCCACCCATTCTTTTGGAGGGCACGGTCGAAGCCCTGCGGGAAGGTGATGTACATGCCCAAACCGAAGCAGTTGTTCGCGTAGGAAGCATCCGGGTGATTGTGACCCAAAAACGCAAGCCCTACCATTACGAAAAAGACTTTACCCAACTTAATCTATCACCCAGATCGGCAGATATCATTGTGGTAAAAATTGGCTATTTGGTCCCTGAGCTCTACAATATGCGTGGAGATTGGATCATGGCCCTGACCCCTGGCGGAGTCGATCAAGATTTGGAGCGTCTTGGCTATCAACGAATCAAAAGACCCATGTTTCCTTTGGATCAAGACATGGACGATCCCGATTTAAGTGTTCGTTGGATACCCGCAGCCGATCAGCTGGAGGAGAATTAAAGGTACGCCTACTCGCCCGAATTTTTTAATAATTCACTTCTTGTGAAAAAGGTGTAAAAAACAGCAAAAACCGCTAAAAATGATCCAAAACGAGCGATTTTGGGCAAAAAAAGCCTCAAAATCGCATTTTTTTGAATTTTTTAATTTAGGCCAATAAACGGTAAAAATACAAGTCCAAGGTTAAAACAACGGCTTTTTATTATAAAGACTACTCGTTTATTTTGTTATAAGCTTTCATGAGTTCGATGACCTGCGCCTTGGGGATAGATTCAATCTGTCGTTGGTCTTTACCGCTAAGGGTTTCTGCAGCAAACAGCGCATTGATGATGGCTTCTTCGGTGGCTTCGATGGTCGCAAGAAATAGTGGACTCATCGCCTCATTTTTGAGTAGCTCGGGGCTATACATTGAGCCATCTTTGGCCAGGGCTGCTATGTTTTTGGGATTTACGGACAGGGCAATGACATAATCCCCACTCCCGTTGGAGGCGATCCCTCCAGTTTTGGCCAGTCCCAGCATGGCCCGTTTAGCCACCCTCTCGAGGTTCCTGGCATCCAATGGGGCATCGGTCATTACAACGATTATACAGGAGCCGTCCACATTGTTAAGCAACTCATTGGCAAAAGAGAATTTTTTAAGGGCCTGACCAATCGGCACACCGTTGATTTCCAACACCCCACCAAAATTACTCTGCACCAATACCCCCACGGTATAACCGCCCAAGGCGGTGGGTATGATTCTAGAGGCGGTGCCTATCCCACCTTTAAAGCCAAAGCTAACCGTTCCGGTCCCAGCGCCCACATTGCCCTCGGCTACTGGCCCAGTTCGGGCGGAAGCCAGGGCGCTTAAAACCTCTTTTTCTTGGATATGCCGCCCCCGGATATCATTTAAGTAGCCATCATTGGTTTCGCCTACCACAGGATTGACCGAACGAACTGCTTCGTTGCCCGGTTGATTTAGCGTATAGTTGATCAAGGCCCCAGTTGCTTCCGGTACACTCAGGGTATTGGTCAACACAATTGGGGTTTCGATATTTCCCAGTTCTTTGACCTGGCTATAGCCGGTGAGCTTGCCAAAACCATTGCCGATATAGATTGCCGCAGGTACTTTATATTGATAAAGGTCTTGTTGATGGGGGATGATTGCCGTAACCCCCGTACGGATATCCGTTCCCGCTATCAAGGTAGTATGACCCACCGAAACCCCTGCCACATCGGTGATGGCATTCCATTTACCGGGAGGAAAAACCCCGATTTTAATCCCGTAATCTCGGGCACGTATGTTTTGAGCTTGGCCCAGATGCCCCTGAAAGTAAAGCATGGCCGTTAGCAAAAAAAGAGTGTGTTTCATAAACCGTTGTTTTGGGAAACTTTACAAGGGTAATTTAGTCCTTGTAGCGGTAAAACGCAAGTTTGCTAGGCTTACTCCTTCCAGAAAAAAGAAAACCCTGTAGTTGTTTACAGGGTTTGCATTTGTGGTGACCTCGGCAGGATTAGTGCATCGCCTTTGGGCGATCATGTTCCTTGGTGCTCCCTGTTGAAAATGCAAACCTACATGGCTACCGCCCTGCAGTTTTAATTTTCTGTCCGTTTACAAAAGCAATTTTACTTAATAATAAATATTATATCTACAACTCGAAAAAAGTATACACACTCAACTTGACAAACGGTAAACTATCAGAGTCAAGGCTTCCAAACAAAATTGATCCTAAAGAGATCGGTCTAGTATTAGATGAATTTCAGATAAACATAAACAATCTGCCTTCAGCTGGGGGAGATTATGGCGCAATGTATGTTGGAGATGTAGGAGGTGGTGATGCAGGTGGTGGCGATAGTGGTGGCGGAGAGGGATAGAATACTCTGATCAATTAAACCAATTAATTCGAGGTCTTTCTTTTACACCAATGGACACAACCCAAATCCCTTCTTATCCTTTGTAAACCAAGTCTCTACTGAAGACTTCTCAATCCTGTTTTAGGGGGTGGTTGTGTGGGGTTTGTGTGGATATGTGATGGGATTAGTCAACTAATAATTCTTGCAAAACGGAGTGAACACAATAACCCCAAAATAGAAAATCC
>Ga0181567_10000097_pt1 | contig 56945 bp, 47 predicted proteins | sample 101ome_14_FD_133761 | JGI IMG/M metagenome (GOLD analysis project Ga0181567, IMG submission 133761) | Coastal salt marsh microbial communities from the Groves Creek Marsh, Skidaway Island, Georgia - 101403AT metaG (megahit assembly) | ecosystem: Environmental > Aquatic > Marine > Intertidal...
ACCACGAGGTCCCAAGCTCCGCCTTCCTCGACGTACTTCTGGAAAGCCTTGAGCAACCCGTCGAGGTTCTTGCGCGGGTGGAGCGACCCGACGAACACCCAGTACGGACGCCCCCCGGCAAAATCTTGCTGCGCCGCGGTTTTTTCCGACTCGCGGGCCGGGACGAATTCCGGATCGGCCGCGTTGGAAAACACTTCAATGTCTCGGGACTCCAAGCCGTACGTGGCAACCAGGTCCGACTTGCTGAACTCCGAAACCGTTCCGAGGCATTGGGCTCGACGCGCGTAGCCAGGAAATTCCGTTCGGTAATACCGGGCCCAAACCTTCGGCAACCCCTCCGGACGGTGTTCAAAATTCAAGTCGTGGATGACCGTCATCTGCGGGAATTCCGGGGGCATTTCCGTGGCGAGAGGTCCTTCAAGCGAAACAAACGCATCGGCCTTCCACCGACGGAGCAGGCCACCGAGGGGCCGTCCAAACCACCACCGAATCAACCAGGGCCGGCGGGCGGGAATACGAATCCTCCGAACCTCGACGTTGGGACCCAGATGAAACATCTCGTCCTCCGGTCGGTCCACGACCAACAAGAATTGGTCGTCGGGACGCAAGGCTACGAGCCTCTCGAGAGTCCGAAGGGTGAATCGTCCAATTCCTTCCAACTTTCCCGGAACCAACAACCGACCGTTCAAGGCAATGCGTGCCATGTGCTCAAAGGTACCGCCCGCGCCCATTACCTTCGCGCCGGTTCACGACACAATCCCTGAACAAATGTCCTCTTCCAACCCCATGGAGTCCACCCATTTGTTGGTCTTCATTTACCGCAACCTCAAGACCCTTATGGCCGTCGGCTTCGTGGCTGCTTTGGCCGCCTCCGGCGTAGCGTTGATGCTCGACGAGTACTTTGAAAGCACCGTGGTGATGTTCGCCACCTCCCAGCACAGCATTGGGGAGCAGTTTTTTGAGGAGACCAAAAAGAACGACCTCCTGGCCTACGGGGAAACCGAAGACGCCGAGCGCCTGCTCCAAATCCTCAACTCCCACCGCATCCGAAACCGGATCATCGAGAAATACAACCTGTACACGCATTACGAAATCGACCCGACTGAGCCTGGTGCCAAAGCGGCCATGGGGTTGGCTTACAACGGAAACGTCAGCGCGAACTTGACGAGGTTTGGGTCCATTCAGGTGCGGGTCTTGGACACCGACCCAGAAGTGGCGCGTGACATGGCCAACGACATGGCCTACTTCGTGGACAGCGTCGCCAACAAAATGCGGAACGACCGTGCACGGGAAGCCTACGATTTGGCCGTCAGCACCTTGATCAAGACGTCACAGCAAATCGCAGAGGCCGAGGACAGCCTGTCCACACTGCACTCCTTGGGCATTTACAATTTCGAAGCACAAGTGGAAGGGCTCACGGCCCAATACGGACAAGCCTTGGGGTCCAACAACCGCAGCGCTGCTGCGACCATTCAGAGCGACTTGGTTCGCATCAGCGCGCTCGCCAACGGCTACAACAACCTGACGGCTTACCTTGAAGCGGCTTACGAACAGCAATCCCTCCTCAAAAAGCGAGTCGAATTGATGCGAGTCGACGCCGAGACGCAATTGTCGTCGTCGTTCATTGTCGACTATGCCAGCGCCGCGGACAAAAAAGCCAAGCCCGTACGTTGGCTGATTGTGGTCATGACGTCGGTGGTGGCCGTGGCGGCAGCCTTCTTGGGCATGCTTGCATGGGAAACGTTGCAACGCGCTCAACCCGCCCGGTAAACGTTCATGTTGGCCCCACGCGCAGGATGGTTTGCAGGCCTCGCCATGACGGTCCTGGCCCTCGCCGGGTGGGCCGTCGACGTGCCCCACGTTCTCGCCTTGCCTGCAGCCGTTCTGCTCTTTTGGTGGGCCTTTGCTCGCGTCGACCTCTACCTGTCCACCGCGCTCTTTCTGGTGCCGCTATCGCTGAACCTGAGTGAGTTTGGGCTCGTCTCCATGGGGTGGTACATGCCTACCGAACCCATGCTTTTCGCCCTGCTGCTCGTATTTGTGGCCCGGGTTTGTTCAGGCCAAACCCCCGACGAAGCCTTCCTTCGCCACCCCGCCACTTGGGTCATTGGCGCGGGATTTCTTTGGATGGGACTCACCATTCTGCCCAGCAGCCACATGGTCGTCTCCCTGAAAGCATGGGTGGCGCGTGCTTGGTTTTTGGCCTCATTTTACGTGCTGCTCGCCGCCTGGTTCCAAGCCGACCCGAAGGCCCAACACCGTTTCCTCGCCCTCCTGCTAATCCCTTTGTCTTTGGTCATTGCTTACACCCTGGCAAGGCACGCGGATTACGGGTTCAGCAAAAGCGCCGGGCACTGGGTGATGAAACCGTTCTTCAAGGATCACACGTCCTACGGCGCCGTGTTGGCGATGATGTTGCCACCTGCCATTGCGATGGCCTGGCGCAAAAACCAATCCACCCTGTCCCAAGTCCTTTGGTGGCTCGGTGCGGGATGGCTTGCGTTGGGCACGGTCATGTCCTTCACCCGCGCCGCGTGGGTCAGCCTGGCTGCAGCGGCAGCTTTGTGGGCCTTGATGCTTCTGGGGGTGCGATTGAAATCCCTGATCGCCGCAGGGACAATCGGGCTGGTGGCGTTGGCATTCAGCTGGGACGCCTTGGTGATTCAACTTGAACGCAACAAACAGGATTCGTCGGACAATTTGGCCCAACACGTCGAAAGCATTTCCAACGTGTCAAGCGACGACTCCAACCTTGAGCGCCTCAACCGCTGGTCGTGCGCCCTTGCCATGTTTCAGGAGCGACCTCTTTTCGGCTATGGCCCAGGGACGTACCAGTTCGAATATGCGCCGTTCCAAACGTCCACCCTTCGCACCCGCATTAGTACCAACAACGCGGACCTTGGAAACGCTCACAGCGAGTACCTCGGCCCCCTAGCAGAACAAGGTGTCCTGGGGCTGGTGGCATGGCTGGCTTTGCTCTTGGTAACGGCTCACCTCGGGTTTAAGCTTCAGCGCACGCTTGCGAACCCTGACGACCGAAGGCTGGCCCTCGGCGTGTTTCTGGGACTCGTGACCTATTTCGTGCACGGCGTTCTGAACAACTACCTCGACACGGACAAGGCGAGTGCACCGTTCTGGGGCTTTTTGGCGATGCTCGTTGTGTTCGATTTGGGAACGTCCTCGGCGAAAGAGACGCGTCCTGCCAAGCCGTGATTCCGCTCAGGTGAATCTGCAGCTCAGAATGGCCGTGTCGTCCAAAGGAGGTTCCTCTCCTCGGAAAGCCTCAAGTGCGGCCACCACAGTGCGGTGAACGGCTTCGAGAGACTGGCCTTGATGGTGCGCCAACATCCCCAACAACCGGTCGGTTCCAAAGGGCACTTCCTGGTCGTTTTCTTGCTCAATCAAACCGTCCGTGTAACAACAAAGCAAACCACCGACAGGAACCTCAATTGACCCCACGTTCATGGACGGAATTTCCCGAAACATGCCCAGCCCAACGCACCCTGCTTCCAGCAAAGTTGAACTCCCGTCTGGATTGACGAACAACGGCGGGTTGTGGCCGCAATTCACGTAATCCATGGTGCGCGACAGGGGTCGAAACACCGCCACGAAAAACGTGATGTACTTCTCGCCTTGCGCAATCTGCATGACCCGCCCGTTCAGGGTATTCAAGGTGTCTCGCAAGGAAGAATTGCCCGATTGAAACAAGGCTCTGACTTGCGCTTGGAAGTTGCTCATCAACAACGCGGCACTCATGCCCTTGCCGCTCACGTCGGCCATGCACATCACCACGTCTCCCGAATCGGTGTTGAAGGCGTCGTAATAGTCCCCGCCGACTTCTGTATGCGGTTGGTAGTAGCCGGCCACGTCCAAGTCCAAGTCATCCCAAGACCCCGGCAGCAACATCGCCTGCATCTCGCCTGCCAGTTCGAGTTCACGGCGGAGCCCCTCTTGCTTCAAACTGCGCGCCACCATTTGGGTGTTGCGGCGCGCCACCACCAAAATGTTGGTCAACGTCACCAAAAAATTGAGGTGCTTCACCACTGGACTCACCCCGCGGTCGTCGTCCGTCGTGTCCCCCGCCAACGCCACGGCGATGACTTCGTCGTTTTGGTGGATTGGCACGACCACATCTGAAGGGTGCTCGTCCCCGCCCATGGCCCCGGCCAACCCGATGGTGTCCAAATCCAGGCCCTTGAAAAAGTCGGCGGGACGAGACATCGGCCACGACCCATCGGTTCCAGCAGAAACCAACAATTGCCATTGGTCTCCTTCGAGGTCGGCTGCGTAGAGCACCAACCGATCGATGCCGAGGTTGGCTTTGAGCGCATCCACATAGTGTTGCATCAATTCGTCCGCCGACGATTGGGCGTTGATGGCTTCCGTTACCCTAAGGAGAGCGTTCAGTTTGAAGTCCCGCAATTCGAGCTTCTGCTTCAGCCGACTTTCCTTTGGATTGGGCATGGCTTCGGAGGCCGAGAGGGCCTTACTTTTTGACGCGCTCGGAGTATTCACCGGTACGAGTGTCGACTTTGATCCAATCTCCCGTGTCAATAAACAAGGGAACCCGCACCTCTGCCCCTGTATCCACCGTCGCTGGCTTCAGCGTATTGGTCGCCGTATCTCCTTTGACACCCGGCTCCGTGTAGGTGATTTCCAATTCCACATGGCTGGGCAAATCGCAACTGATGGCACGTTCCTCCTCCGCATGGAACACGACCAAACACATCGTGCCATCCTTCAAAAATTGCGGCGCACTTATCACGTGTTTTTCGAGACGCACCTGCTCGTATGTTTCGGTGTTCATGAAGTGGAACCCTTCCTCGTCGTTGTACAAGAATTGATGCTCACGCGTCTCGATGCGAACGGGGTCGATCTTGTGACCGGCATTGAACGTGTGATCCACCACCTTGCCTGTTTCGATGTTCTTCAACTTGGTTCGAACAAACGCCGCGCCTTTGCCAGGCTTGACATGAAGGAATTCGACAATTTGCCACAATCCGTTGTTGTGGTTCAGGACCATGCCATTTTTGATGTCGCTGGTGTTCGCCATGCTGCTTCGCGGGTTGATTTTGGATGCCTTCTACGGTCGCAAGATACTTCAGACGTCTACGCTTCCCACCTCCAACGCATGGCGCAACGAAAGGTCTCCTGTTGAGAAGGTGACCACGAAAACATGGCGCTCCAACCCCTAGCCCCAAACGCTGGATTCTGGCGTTGTGGTGCGCGATACCAAATTCCCATCCTCCATCCATCCGTGGGAGCTCGGCCCCAGCGTCGACCGTCAAGGTGGGGCGTCGATGCATAAGCCCCGTCCCAATCTCCATGCCCGTCCATCCCGTAGGCGCCCCAGCGACTTCCTTTCGCATTCAGCGCCTGAACCTCGAGGCTTCTCGCGTAGGACCAAGCTCCTGATTTGTCGTGGCCCAACCATGCTTGGATTCGCACGAATTCGGAGCGAACCTGCGCACCGAACATCGACACTTCTTCGCGCCCCCAAAACGTCCATGTCCACGGGGCATCTCTGCGAAACGACGCCCTGCATCGCACGTCCCAAACGGACTCAGAATGCCTTCGAATCCGGGTTTGAAAGGACGAACCGCTCGCGCTGTGCTGCCAAGTGCCGTAGCTGCGGAACTCCGCGTGCCACGACTTATCATGCCGGACGTCGGCGGCTCCCTGGAAAAGCCATGACGGACCTTTGGCAAAACGAAACGTGCCGCGCATCGTCACCCCCTTCGGGGACCACGCCAGCCCAGCTTGACCGTCCAACCTGCCGGACCGCCAACGGGAATCAACGCCGGCAGTCCATTCGCCGTGCTGTCGAAACGCACTCCACCCCACCTCGGCTGCTTGAAAGGTGCGCCGAACACTTGTTGCGATGTGGGACGGTCCAAGCGAAACCCCCGCCGTCCACCCCCCCACTTGGCGTTGAACCACAGCGCCCCGAAGACCGCCCTCGAACTGGCTGTGAACCAAAGGTGCCGGGGCCTGTGGCAACAGGACCTCCGACCTTCCAAGAAACAAAGCAAGACCGAAGGGATCGGATCGAGGAACCGTCAGCCCGCATCCCCACCCCACGTGGTGGTCGCCGAGAACCCATTTCCAACGCCCAACGGAGGACGAAACGGATCCGTCCAGCCGCAAGGTGTCTGCCCACCGAACTCTTCCGCGAAGGAATCCGGATTGAATGCGCGCTTCTGTCCAAGATTCGGGCGCGGTGCCCCATCCGGATTGCGTCGTCAGCGCCATGCGCGAGCGCGGTTTCAGTCGTGCTGACGTCTTTGCTTCTCGAGCAACGTACGCATGCCAGGATTCGCTCGTGGCAAGCCAAGATTGTTCCTCCGCGCCCAGCCCTTCAATGGACCACGCCTCTTCTGGCGCAACCGGTGTCCCGAACCGTTCAACATGCAATCGAACAGCTTGAGCTCCGTCCGGTGTCATCGCCCGTTCTTCCACGGCCCGAGACAAGAGCAACCACAAATCCAAGTCGTTGAACGCGGTCCACGCGTCGCTTTGACCCCTCGCCAAACCCAGAATCGCTCCGCAAACCACCGCGACCAAAACACGACGGCGACCATTCATTCCAACCCCGCTTCAGAATTCCATGTCCAACGCCAGCCAGCTCCGGCACCTTCTTGGCGGCGTGCCAGCGTCACTCGTCCCGCACCAGGCTGGGCTAAATTCTCACGACGTTTCCGCACACCGGAAGCCTTGGTTTGACTTGCCTCTGCCTTGAGGCGTCCGAACGGCTTGGTCCATGAGACTTCCCAGACGGGGTCTGGAAAACTGACCTCGAGTTGGAATCGACTCGCCGCTTCAAGCCACAAGCGAGCTTCACTCCACGCTTGCAAGGTCGGTCCCCAAGCGAGGTGCCAAATGCCACCTTGCGACCAGCCCATAGCAGGAAGTGCGACGGTCGCCTCTTCGATGTGCGGCACCCACCATCCCTGCCACCCCCACGTGTTTGTTCCCAATGCCAATTCCGGGTTTGCGGCAAGGTGAAGGGCCGTTCGGCCGTGTCCGACGGAAGAGTGAACCTCCCAACGCAAGAGGCCGGATGGGAGCGTTCGAGTAAGCCGGGCGATGGCAACACCGTGTCCCGAACGCTGGCTCAGGTCGGTCCAGGAGGACAGGCCTACGCCGACTTGAGCCTCAAGCGCCCAACCCGATCGTACGAAGTGCCAAAAACCGACCCGCAGGTTGGCCTCCTGCAACGCCCCCCACCCTTCACCCCCCAGCGCGACGGACCACTCCTTGGAAGTAGCCCCGGGAATCGAGCGCCACAATCCTGCCTCCAAACCGTACCAAGGCACCCCGACCATGATCTGAGTTCCGGAAGCCCAACTGCCCTTCATTCGGTCGTGCACGGGACTCAGGAAATCGGTTTGGGCGAAGGTGCACCCGACAAAAAGGCACCACCCTCCCAGCATCCACACACCGTTTCGCACCCTTTTCATGGAGCAAACGTGCGCAGGCAATCTGAGCACAGCGGCTTGACTTCACCTACGTCGACGAGAGGTTGACAGGCGAGAAAAACCGCGTACCTTTGCGGCCCTCGAAGGACGCGGGTGTGGTGAAATTGGTAGACACGCCAGACTTAGGATCTGGTGCTTCGGCGTGGGGGTTCGAGTCCCTCCACCCGCACATCTTCGAGGAACCTGAACCGGCAACACCAATCTCGCCCATGAACGTCTCTCAGACTTCCCTCGACGACCTCCGCATCGAATTGGCCGTCACCCTGACCCCCGAAGATTATGCGCCACGTGTGGAGCGCACACTCAAGCGCCACCAGCAGAACTCCACCATGCCGGGTTTCCGGAAAGGCAAGGTGCCCATGCAACTGATCAAGCGTCAGTACGGCCAATCGGTGTTGGCGGAGGAGTTGAACTCGTTGTTGAGCGAACAACTGCAGTCGCACATCCAAGAGAACAAGCTGAATGTGCTTGGAAACCCCATCCCGAGCGAAAACTCCGAGGACGCAGGAGACTGGAACAACCCCGACGCATTCACGTTCCACTACGAGTTGGGTTTGGCCCCTGCGTTGAACCTGGACTTCGGCAAGAAGGCCAAATTCACCCGCCACAAAATCAAGGTCGACAAGGACGCCATCCAGCGTCAAGTCACCGACTTGCAGCGCCGACACGGAAAAATGACCGACCCCGACAAAAGCGCCGACAACGACATGCTCGTGGGCACGTTCACTCAGCTTGACAACCAAGGTGACGTGCTTGAAGGCGGCATCACCAGCGACAGCACGGTGAGCATTGAATTTGTGGAGGACAAGAAGACCAAAAAAGCCTTGATCGGCCTCGAGCCCGGTTCCGAAGTCACGGTAGATCCGCACAAAGTGAGCCGCGGGCACGACGATTTGGGCCGAATGCTTGGCATCAGCCACGAGCAGGTGCACGACCTCAAGGGCGACTTCCGGTTCACGGTCAAAGAAGTGAAGCGCCTCGAGCCCCACGACATCAACCAAGCGCTGTTCGACAAAGTGTACGGGGAGGGGGTTGTGACCGACGAGAAGGCGTTCCGCGAGCGCGTGTCGCAAGACCTCGACGGCCACTTCGACCGCGATGCAGAGTGGGTGTTCCGCCGCCGCTTTGTGGTGGACCTCATCGACCACATGAAGGTCGAGTTGCCGGACACGTTCCTCAAGCGCTGGATCATGTTGACCAACGAGAATCCACTCACGCCTGAGCAGGTCGAGGAGGAGTACCCTGGGTACGCCGAGTCCTTGCGGTGGCAAATCCTGCAGCAGACGGTGGCGGAGGCCATCGATTTGAAGGTGACGGCGGACGAGCTCGAGGACGAGGCCAAACGCATGGTCGGCGCCCAATACGCCCAGTACGGCATGCCGATGGACGAGGAAACGCTCACCAACGTGGCGAAGAACGTGCTGAACGACGAGAAGGAGCGCCGACGCATCGCCGACGTTTTAGTCGAGCGGAAGGTGGTCGACGACTTGAAGACGCGCGTGACGATTTCCGAGAAACTGGTCAACTTTGACGAGTTCGGAAAGCTCGCGGCGGAGGTCCGTTGATTCTACCCCAACAGTTGTGAACAACCCGGTGCGGACGTGCCGGGGGTGAGGGTTGTGGGGCGTAATTTGGCCTCAAGAATCGCACCATGAACAACCGCAAAGAATTCCTGAAGTACGCCGTGCACCACCGCGGCATGAGCAGCCACACCGTCGAAGATTACATCTCGGCCACGCACAGCCCTGTGTCCGGTCCTGACAACATGACACGCACGGTGATTGAAGAACGTCCGATGCCCTTCCGGGAAGTCGACGTGTTCTCTCGGTTGATGGCCGATCGCATCATCTTTCTCGGCACCGGAGTCGACGATTACATTGCCAACATCATTCAGGCTCAGCTGCTCTTTTTGGAATCGACGGACCCAGGCAAGGACATCCAGATTTACATCAACTCCCCAGGGGGGAGTGTGTACGCCGGATTGGGTATCTACGACACGATGCAGTACATCCGTCCTGACGTGGCGACGATCTGCACAGGCATGGCCGCCTCGATGGGTGCAGTGCTGCTCTGCGGTGGCGCTGCAGGCAAACGCACCGGATTGAAGCACAGCCGGGTGATGATCCACCAGCCGCTCGGAGGCGCACGGGGCCAGGCATCCGACATCGAAATCACGGCGCGCGAAATCCAAAAGCTCAAGAAGGAGCTTTACGACATCATCGCCACGCACAGCGGCCAGACCTACGACAAAGTTTGGGAAGACAGCGACCGCGATTATTGGATGATTGCCGAAGAAGCCAAGGCCTACGGCATGATTGACGAAGTGTTGGTTCGCCCGAGCTGATTCTTTCTAACTTCAAGGGCAAACAACTGAAGGAAGCCCATGTCCGAAAAAGACATTCAATGCTCGTTTTGCGGTCGGCGCAAAGACGAGGTAGAAATTCTCATCGCCGGGGCGACGGGACACATCTGCGACCGCTGCGTGGAGCAGGCGGAGGCCATTGTCATGGAGGAAGCTGCGGCCAAAGGAGGCGCTCAATCGGCGCTCGACTTTACACTGCGTCGCCCCGCTGAAATCAAAGCTTACCTCGACGACTTCGTCATCGGTCAGGAGGCCGCAAAGCGCACCCTGAGCGTGGCGGTGTACAACCACTACAAGCGCCTCACTCACAAAAGCGCGGACGAGGCCCCTGACGTGGAGTTGGACAAGAGCAACGTCATTCTCGTGGGAGAAACCGGCACGGGGAAAACCCTTCTCGCAAAAACCATTGCGCGGATGCTCGACGTGCCCTTTTGCATCGCGGACGCGACGGTCCTGACTGAAGCGGGGTACGTCGGGGAGGACGTAGAAAGCGTGCTTTCGCGCCTCCTCCAAGCCGCAGATTTTGACGTGGAAGCTGCCGAGCGTGGAATCGTGTTCATCGACGAAATCGACAAGATTGCGCGCAAAAGTGACAACCCTTCCATCACCAGGGATGTGAGCGGGGAAGGCGTTCAACAGGCTTTGCTGAAGCTCCTCGAAGGCACGGACGTCCAAGTTCCCCCGCAAGGGGGGCGAAAGCACCCCGAGCAAAAACTCATCACCGTCAACACCTCCAACATCTTGTTCATTTGTGGAGGGGCCTTTGCGGGCATGGAGAAAATCGTGGCTCGAAGGCTTCGAAAAAGCACCATCGGATACGCTTCCGCGGGGCAAGTGGTCGACGAAGACGAAGCACTGGCCTACGTCGACCCTTCCGACCTGCGTGCCTTCGGACTCATTCCAGAATTGATTGGCCGCTTCCCCGTGTTGACCGCCCTTCGCCCCTTAAAGCGCAGCGCACTCCGCAGGATTCTAACAGAGCCCAAGAACGCCCTGATACGCCAATACACGAAGCTGTTTGCGATGGACGACATTCAACTGACCTTCGAGGCCGACGCGCTCGATTTGATTGTCGACCACGCCCTGGAGCGCAAACTTGGCGCGCGAGGATTGCGCGGCATTTGCGAGGTCATTCTGCGCAACGCCATGTTTGACCTTCCCGGAAGTGATGCGAAATCGTTGAAAGTCACCGCCTCCTACGCGCAAAGCCAAATCGACGCGCAGCACGACCAGTATGACGCACCGGCTTTGGGCGAATCCCCCAAGTCCAAAAGCGCCAAGACCAAGTCAGGTGCGAAGCCCGACGCCAAAGCCTCTTGAACATGAACCCAACGTCCATGACGCGATTTGCCCTTTCCTTGTTTGCCGCTCTCACGTTCATTTCAGTGGGATGCAGCAACGCCCAAACCGAGAAAAAAGACGGCCCCATTCTCAGAGACGTCAGCAACGTCGAATTCCAATCGTTGATTGCACAGCTTGAAGGCGCCCTGCTGTTGGACGTTCGGACCCCAGATGAATGGAACGAAGGTCATTTGGAGGGTGCCGCTCACGCCGATTATTGGGGTGACGAAAAGGCCTTTGAACACGCCATGAATTCCATCCCGCGTGATCGTCCGGTGCTTGTGTATTGCGCCGGCGGAGGGAGAAGCGGGCTGACGGCCAAAGAACTCGTTGCCGCCGGCCACCAAGAAGTGTACAACCTCGAGAACGGCATCTCGGGCTGGGAGAAAGAGGGCTTGCCTGTGGTGCAAGGTCCTCCTGCCGATTTTTGAGCTTCTCTTGGTCCGAGATGTGGACCTCTTGTGAATAACGGAACCCCCCGATTTCAGGGTGTCCCCGAGTCGTCGTGCTACATTCGAAGTTCCCCGTTCAACGACCTTTCGAAGACCCTCGACGTGGCAGGCAAGGAAACCCCTTTGATGAAGCAGTACAACCGGATCAAGGTTCAGCATCCGGACACCGTGCTGCTCTTTCGCGTGGGCGACTTCTACGAGACGTTTGGAGCCGATGCTGTGGCAGCGGCGAAGGTCTTGGACATTGTGCTGACCAAGCGAGGAAACGGCAGTGCCTCGGAAGTGGAGTTGGCCGGGTTTCCGCACCACAGCCTCGACACCTACCTGCCCAAGTTGGTCAAATCTGGCCTCAAAGTGGCCGTGTGCGACCAACTCGAAGATCCCAAGCAGGCCAAAGGCTTGGTGAAACGCGGCGTCACAGAATTGGTGACCCCAGGCTTGGTGATGCACGACCACGTTCTTGAGAGCAAGGTCAACCACTTCGTGGCCTCCATTCACTGGACGCCTAAAGGTGTGGGACTGGCCTTACTCGACCTGAGCACCGGCGAATTTCAAGCCGCAGAAGGGGACGCACGCTGGATTGACCGCATCCTTCGAAGCCTCGAACCGAAAGAATGGCTGGTGCACCGCCAGCATGAAGGGGACGTCCGGGCGCTGTTTGGAGACGACGTGCCTCGGACCCGACTGGACGATTGGGTGTTCACCGAGGCGCACGCGAACGATCAAATTGAGCGGCAGTTCGCCACGGGGTCGCTGAAGGGGTTTGGGCTGGACGACGCGCCGTTGGCCACCGTGGCGGCAGGTGCCGTCCTTCACTACTTGGACGTCACGCACCACCGGCGGCTCGATCACGTCCAAGGAATTCGGCGCCTCCGGCCCGAGGAAGGCATGTGGCTGGACCGTTTCACGGTGCGCAACTTGGAGATCCTTCACCCCAACCACCCGGACGGCACTTCGCTGGTGGACGTGTTGGACCGGACGTGCACACCCATGGGTGGACGAGCTTTGCGACGAAGTTTGGTTGCTCCGTTGACGGACCTCAATGCCATTGAAGCCCGTCACGATGCCGTTGACCGTCTGACTGAAGAAGTGGCATTGCGCCACGAGCTGCGGGAAATCCTGAACTCCGTGGGAGACTTGGAACGGTTGACCTCCAAGGCCAGTTCAGGCCGAATCAACCCACGAGAAATGGGGCACGTGAGGCGGGGATTGCACGCGGTCCAGGCCGTGGCTGACTCCACGGCCGGCGAATCCGCTCTTCTGCCCTACCTCGAGCGGCTGCACCCGTGCACGACGTTGCTCGAACGCCTCGACCGCGAATTGGTTGCGGATCCTGCCACGGCAATTGGGAAAGGGGAAGTCATTGCCTCAGGAGTGGACCCGAAGTTGGACGAAGTGCGTCGTTTGGCCTTTCACAGCCAGGAGGCGCTCGACGCCATCCGCGATCGGGAAGCCGAGACGACCGGCATTTCTGGACTCAAAATTGCCTTCAACAACGTCTTCGGATACTATCTCGAAGTGCGGAATGCGCACAAGGACAAGGTTCCTGAGGAGTGGATTCGAAAACAAACCCTGACCCAAGCCGAGCGTTACATCACGGAGGAATTGAAGGAACTTGAATCCCAAATCCTGAACGCCAAGGACCAAGCTGAGACCCTCGAAACTGCGGCCTTCGCTTCGGTCGTGGCCGCGTGCGTCAAGGAAGTGGGTCCGTTGATGGAAAACGCGCGGGCGATGGGACTGCTCGACATGCTGACGAGCCACGCGGAGACCGCCACTGAACTGGGCTACACCCGTCCGCGCATGCGCGAAGAGCAAGGCATGTCGATTGCCGAGGGGCGGCACCCTGTCATCGAACACCAGTTGCCCACGGGAGAAACGTACGTCGCCAACGACGTGCAACTGGACCCCAAAACGCGGCAAATTCTCATGGTCACGGGTCCCAACATGTCGGGCAAAAGTGCCTTGTTGCGTCAAACCGCCCTCATCTCGTTGATGGCGCAAGCCGGTTCGTTTGTGCCGGCCAAACATGCCGACCTTGGCATTCTAGACCGCATTTTCACGCGGGTCGGGGCCTCAGACAACATCAGCAGCGGCGAATCCACGTTTATGGTGGAAATGAACGAGACCGCGGCCATTTTGAACAACCTCACTTCGCGCAGCCTCGTCTTGTTGGACGAAATCGGACGCGGAACGAGCACGTACGACGGAGTGAGCATTGCATGGGCCATCTCAGAGCACCTCCACGAAGCCCAAGACTTGAGGCCATTGACCTTGTTTGCGACCCACTACCACGAACTCAACGACATGAGCCAACGGTTCCCCCGAATCGTCAACGTAAACGTCAGCGTGAAAGAAATGGGGGGCAAAATTGTCTTCCTAAGAAAGCTCGCTCCGGGCGGGTCCAACCACAGTTTTGGGATTCACGTCGCGCAGTTGGCGGGCATGCCGCGAACGTTGGTGCGTCGAGCTGAGGAAGTGCTCGCCACGTTGGAGGCCGCGCGGGGAGATCAACCTGCTGCCTCAACGCCCAACCTGCACGCCCTTTCGACGCCAGAGGAAGGCATCCAAATGAGTTTTTTCCAACTCGACGATCCCGCCCTGGAGTCCATCCGAGATCGGATCATGGAGGTCGACATCGACCACCTCACTCCTGTCGAGGCGCTCATGAAGCTTCACGAAATCAAGGCCACTCTGACCGGAAAAAAATCCGGCGAGACCCTCGGTGCCTGACCTTGGTGCAGAAGCCTGCCACGGATTACAACGCGGCCGCCAAAAGGTGGAGCGGTTTCCACGGCAGGTTCCGATCCAAAGCGATTTCTTCGTTCGTAAGCGTACCGTTGAACATGTACACTCCTGTGGAAATCAAGTTGCGGTCTTTGATGGCGGGAACCACTCCTCCCTCCCCGGCGATGCCGAGCAGCATGGGAGCAAAAATGTTGCTCAGTGCCTTGCTCGCCGTGCGCGCCACACGCGAAGGAATGTTGGGGACGCAGTAGTGAATCACGCCGCACTCAATGAAGGTGGGACGTTCGTGGCTGGTAAGCCGAGAGGTCTCGAACACACCGCCTCGGTCTATGCTGACATCAACCACGATGGATCGATCACGCATCCCCGCCACCATGGGTTCGCTGACCAACATGGGAGCACGCGAACCCGCGCCTCGGACAGCGCCAATGGCGACGTCGGCCGTGCGCAGGGCCTCTTCCAACACCGACGGTTGCAGGGTAGACGTCCACAAACGTTGCCCCACGGCGTTTTGCAACCGAATCAAGCGGTGAACGGAATTGTCGAAGACTTTGACGCTTGCGCCTAGGCCCAGGGCCGATCGCGTGGCGTATTCCCCTACCGTGCCCGCACCCAAAATGACCACTTCACTTGGACGAACGCCGCTCACACCGCCGAGCATGGTTCCCTGCCCGCTTGAACTCGCCATCAATTCTCCAGCAAGAAGAACGGCCGTGTTGCCGGCGATCTCGCCCATCGCCCGAACCAGAGGCTGTATGCCGTTTTCGTTCTGCACGAAATCCCACGCGATGGCGGTGGTTTTCTTCGCGCTGAGGGCTTCGAGAAGGCCTTCGTTTTGGACGCTGAGTTGAAGGGCCGAAATCAACGTTTGGCGCATCCCCATGAGCTCCACCTCTTCGAGGGAAGGCGGCTCCACCTTGAGCACGATGTTGGCCTGGAACACCTGGCGTCGGTCGTACACAATTCGGGCCCCGGACTCGCTGTAGTCGTTGTCGGAAAACTGGGCTTCCGCTCCGGCTTGGGTTTCCACAAGCACTTGGTGACCGTGGGCGACCAAAAGCGCGACAGCCTCAGGAACAAGCGCCACACGCTTCTCTTGCAGACTGGTTTCGGCGGGAATGCCAATGGTGAGCTCGGCGTGGCCTTGGCGAGCATGCAGCAACTCTTCTTGCGGAAGAAGTGCCGCTTCCCGAGCGAGTGCCTTGATGGCTTTGCGTCCTGAATCCATGCGGCCCCAAAATAGCCAACCCGACGCGAATCACTCCTGCAATTGCCACAAAATGCAGGTGCGCGTGCCGTCTGGTTGAGGCATGACCTGCAAGAGCCAGGCGTCTTCCGGCATCAAGCTTGGAATTCGTTCAGGCCACTCGACCAAGTTGAGTGCCCGACCTTGAAGCAACTCGGCGACCCCAGAACGCTCAGCTTCTTCCTCGTCTTCCATTCGGTAAAGGTCCATGTGCCGGATTTCCAGGTCTTGTCCCGCCCGTGAGGCCGTGTGGTGGTGCACCAACCCAAAGGTGGGGCTCGCCGCACCCTCCTCAACCCCCAGTTGCGCGAGCAAGGCGCGAATCAGCGTTGTCTTGCCCGCGCCCATCGGACCGTGCACCGCCACCACACCTTGAGCAGGCATGGCGCGACCCAATTCCTTGGCCACGTGGTTCAGCCTTGCCAAGCCAAATCCTTCCCACCGAGCAATTTCCTTGAGTTCCGCCACGTCAAACGCCTTTGGGGTCCAAAATCACCCACGGCACAATCATCTCTTCCATGCTCACGCCGCCGTGTTGAAACGTGTCTCGAAAGGTTTTGGTGTACTTCGCCGCGTTGTTGGGGTACACCAAGAAATCCTTGCCTTTGCCAAAGATGTAGGAACTCGAAACGTTGGGCTTGGGGAGACCCACCTTTTCCGGGTTGCGGAGCTCCATGACCTCGCTGGCATCGTAACCTAAATTTCGGCCGACCTTGTAGCGCAGATTGCTGTTGGTTTCCCGGTCTCCGCGAACTTCCACAGGGTGATCCACGCGAACCGTTCCGTGATCGGTGGTCAAAATCATGCGACCTCCCATGTCCGCCATCGCGTCCATCATTTCCTTGAGCGGACTGTGTTGGAACCACGAATGGGTCAAGCTGCGGTACGCAGCCTCGTCGTCCGCAAGTTCTTTGATTACTTCCATTTCCGAACGAGCGTGACTGAGCATGTCCACAAAATTGTACACCACCGTCGTCAATTGCTGCCCTTTTAACTCGTGAAAACGATCCGCCAACTTCTTGCCAGCTTGAAGGTTGGTGATCTTGTGATACGACGTCTTTCCCTGCACGCCCAAACGCGAAAACAACCCTTGTTGCAAGGCTTCCTCGTGCGCGTTTTTGGACCCCTCCTCGTTCTCACCAATCCAAAGTTGGGGTGTCACCCGAGCGATCTCTCCAGGCGTCATCCCCGCGAACAAAGCGTTGCGCGCATACTGCGTGGCGGTCGGAAGGATGCTGAAGTAGGTCCTTTCCTCCACGGTGTTCCACTTGGGGCGCAACGTTGGAGCGAAGGTGCGCCACTGGTCCCAGCGAAGGTTGTCGATGACCACCAAAAACACAGGCCGGCCCTTGGCCCCTTTGATGGCTTCTGGCAACCATTCCGGCAAGACCCGATGAGACAGCACAGGAGCCTCCTTCAAACCCGTCATCCACGCTTCGTAATTGTCCTCCACGAAACGCACGAATTGGTGGTTGGCCTCCGCATGTTGGCTTTCCAAAATCTCCAACATGCTTCGGTCTCCGGACTCTCCCAACGTCGTGTGCCAGTGCATCAGCCGACGGTACACGTCCGACCACTCGTCTGCCCCCATGCGCCCCCCCAACTTCATCGCCAGCTCCCTGAATTCACGCATGTACGTCGACTGCGCTTGCTCCCCTTGGAGACGCCGGTTGTCCAGGATTTTCTTGACCGCAAGCAGGATCTGATTGGGGTTGACCGGCTTGATGAGGTAGTCGCTGATCTTCGACCCAATCGCCTCCTCCATGATGTGCTCCTCCTCGCTTTTGGTGATCATGATCACCGGCAAATGCGGGTGTTTCTCTTTGATGCGCTGCAGCGTTTCGATGCCGTTCAATCCCGGCATGTTTTCGTCCAAAAACACCACGTCAAACGGCCGCGCCTCCACCTCGTCCATGGCCTCCACCCCGCTGTTTACACCCGTCACGTCATACCCCTTTTCGTTCAGGAACATGATGTGAGGTCGCAGCAATTCAATCTCGTCGTCGGCCCAAAGAATCTGTGGTCGTGCCATCTCGGTTTGCATTCGTTCGACGCCCCTTTCCAGAGCGTACTTGAGGCGCGTATCTTGCGGCGTCTCTCGCCGTGAACCTCGCCTGACGGCAAAGTAACGTCGAGACGCCCGACTTCGTATTTGCATGAGCACGGTGAACCGCCATAAAATTTTGAACGACCCGGTCTACGGGTTCGTCACCTTGCGTCACGAACGGGCGCTCGACCTCATGGACCACCGCTACATGCAACGACTCCGACGCATCTCACAGCTCGGCTTGTCCCACCTCGTGTACCCCGGTGCCGTCCACAACCGGTTCCACCACGCGGTCGGGTGCATGCACCTCATGCAGGAAGCCATCGACAGCCTCCGCAACAAAGGTGTGGCCATCTCCGAAGCCGAGGCGGAGGCGGCGTGCTTGGCCATCCTGCTCCACGACGTGGGGCACGGTCCCTTCAGCCACGCGTTGGAGCACAGCATCGTGCAGGGTGTGAACCACGAGGACGTGAGTGCGTTGATCATGGGAAGGTTGAACGAAGAAATGGGCGGGGCGTTGGATTTGGCCATCGAAATTTTCAACGACCACCATCCCAAGCGCTTCCTGCATCAATTGGTCAGCAGCCAGCTCGACATGGATCGCCTCGACTACCTCGCGAGAGACAGCTTTTACAGCGGGGTAACGGAGGGCAAAGTGGGAAGCGAGCGCATCATCAAGATGCTCAACGTGGTCGACGGCCAGTTGTGTGTCGAGGAAAAGGCCATTTATTCGATCGAAAAGTTCATCGTGGCGCGACGGCTAATGTACTGGCAGGTGTACCTGCATCGCACGGTGCTGAGCGCCGAGCACATGCTCATGCTCGTGCTGCGCCGGGCCAAACACCTCGTGCGCCAGGGCGCTTCGGTGTTCGCATCTCCCGCGCTCTCGCTGTTTCTCCACGACGATTTGGACCGTGCGAAGTTTTTGGCTGACCCAGAAGTGCTTGAGCGGTTTTGCGAATTGGACGACAGCGACATTTTTGTGGCCATGAAGTCGTGGCGGCACCACGACGACCCGGTGCTTGCCATGCTCAGCCAACGCCTTCTCGATCGGGGGTTGTTCCGCATTGAATTGCGCCCCGAACCCTTCACCGAGGACGACGTTCAGGAACGCGTGGAGGCCACTGCGCAGGCGTTTGGGTTGTCCCCAGAAGAGGCCAGTTTTCTGGTCAGCAACGCCCGAATCGACAACAAGGCCTACGTTCCCAAAGGCATCCTTGTCCTCTACAAGGACGGCACGGCGCGCGACTTTGCGGACGCGAACGACCACCTCAACCTGCAAATGTTGAGCCGGCCGGTCGAAAAAAGTTTCCTGTGCTATCCGAAGGAGCTCGCCGCCCCCTCACGTTGACGACTGACTTGTCAGGTCGAACCGTCGTTTTCCATCCTCAGTCCGGCGTAATCTCCTCGCCGAGCGCGTTGTGGATGTGATACTCTAGGATTTCCAGGTTGGAGTTGGACTCAATGGCCAACTTGATGCCCAGGGACTTCTGCCACGCGCGACGGATGGATTTCCACCACCCTTGGGTGAGGTAAGCCTCAAGCATGGGGTGAACCATCAACGTCATTCGCGTCCGGTTCTCCCCTTCGGCGAGGTACTTCAAGGCCGATTCGATGCGCTCCGTGATGAGGATGCTCGCTTCGACCTTGCCCGAACCGTTGCAAGCTGGGCAAGCATCTTGCGTCGCCACCTGAGCCACGTCGCGCACACGCTGGCGGGTCATCTCCATCACCCCAAACCGACTCGGTTGAGAGAGGTTGTGCTTGGCCTTGTCGCGTTTCATGGCATCCTTCATGGCGTCCGTGAGCTGCTTGTTGTGCTCGCGCTTTGCCATGTCGATGAAGTCGATGGCGATGATGCCCCCAATGTCGCGAAGGCGCAACAGCCTTGCAATCTCGTTGACTACGTCGAGGTTGGTGATCAGGGCGTTCTCTTCCTGGCTCGACGCACCCTTCTTTCGGCCTCCGCTGTTCACGTCGATGACGTGCATGGCTTCCGTTTGCTCGAGCACGAGGTACGAACCGCTCGCCAAATTTACCTGCTTCCCGAAGGCCGCCTTGATTTGACGGTGAATCGACATGGCATTGAAGAGGTCCTTTGCGCGGCTCAACTTCACCATGCTTTCGTCTCCAGAACCGCTGCCCACCAAAAACTCCTTCACTTCGTCCCCAACACGGGGGTCGTTGACATGGATGGTCTTGCAGTCGGGCGTCATCACATCGCGCATCACAACGCTCACCTTGTTGACTTCACCCAAGACGCGCTTTCCAGGCTTGGCATTCTTGAGGTTCTCGTAAAGCTTTTTCCAGCGCGAAACGAGGTCTTCGAGGTCGCTGTGCAGGTCGGCTGAGCCTTTGTTCTCCGCCACTGTGCGTACAATGATTCCAAACCCAGGAGGCTGTATGCTTTGCATTAACCGCTTCAAACGGTTGCGCTCCTTTTCTCCTTTGATGCGCGAAGACAGGCTCACCTTGTCGCTGAAAGGAACCAACACCAAATACCTTCCAGGCAGGCTGACCTCGGCGGTCAACCTCGGTCCCTTAGTGCTTATGGGTTCCTTGGCAACTTGGACCAGCACGAGCTGCGACGCGGACACGTAGTCCTTCATCTTGCCCTTGCGGTCGATGTCTCCTTCCCGCTTGAATTGACTGATGTCCGGAGTGGGTTGTTTCCCAGACATCACACGTTTCACCCAAACCTGCTGCGTCATGAATTGCGGACCCAAGTCGGAGTGGTGAAGGAACGCATCCTTCCCGTGTCCTACGTCCACAAAACCTGCATTCAGGTTGGGCATAACCTTCCTTACGCGGCCGACATATATGTCGCCCACGGCGTATTGCACATCCCCTCGATCTCGGTGAAGCTCAACGAGCTGTCCCTCCTCGAGAAGCGCAATGTCGACGCCCGCAGACGTCGAATTGATGACGAGTTCGGCGTCCATCACATGAAGTCACGGCGGCGGGACATGAGCTCTGGCCCTGCCCCGCGCCGCGTCAATTACTTCTTCTTGTGACGGTTCTTGCGAAGACGCTTCTTCCGCTTGTGCGTCGCCATCTTGTGACGCTTGCGCTTTTTTCCGCTTGGCATGATGATGTTTTTTAGGTGCCCGAACCTGGCAATCCAGATTCAAGCCGTTCGATGATGCCTTCCACGCTCCTCGACACAGCCGTGTCAGGGGAAAGTGGGAGGTATGATTTGTATTCCGTCAGTGCTTGGTCGGTTTGGCCCATCGCCTCCAGGCAACGCGCCTTGAAAAACCGCCCATTCACGTACATTTCGTCTGCTGAGACGCACAGGTCAAAGCCCTGCACCGCGTCTTCCAAAAACCCCTCTTCCATGTCCAACATGGCCCGCTCCCAATATGCTTCGACGCGATCTGGGGCAGCTTCAATGACCTGGTTGAATCGCTCGCGCGCCTTGTCGAGCTGGCCGCTTTGCACACTGAAGCGTCCGAGCCAAAGCACCGCATCCAAGTTCGGCGGGGTGGCGTCGGCCAACGCCCGCAACTCCAAGATGCCCGCCATTGGATTTTCGCTGTTGACCTTGGCCACTGCCACGTCGACGGGATCCGTTCCAATGTCCTCCATCGCAACCTCGGCATGAGCATGGTGCTCTGCAGAAGCGGGAACGCGCGGCATCCACAAGATGCCTGCCACCAGCACGCCAGCGCCGGAAATCAGGACCCATGTGGATTTGGACATTCCCATTCGAAGATTTACTTAACCTTGACGTTGAGCTTCACGTTCTCCACAAAGTCCTTGCTTGGCTTGAAGGACGGGATGTTGTGAGCGGGAATTTGAATCGACTTCTTCGCCAAAATGTTGCGGCCCGTCTTGGCTGCGCGCGTCTTCACAACGAAGCTTCCAAAACCGCGCAAGTACACGTTTTCTCCTCTTTCCAAGTTGCTTCGGATGGCGCGCATGAACGCTTCCACAGTCACTTGAACGTCTCCTTTCTCCATTCCAGTTTGGTCGGAGATTTGACTTACGATGTCGGCCTTGGTCATGATCTTCTAGGGATTCTTGTAGGTTCGTGGTTCAATTTCAACGTCCCGCGTGGGGCGTTTTCAGGGGTGCAAAAATAGGCGCATACCTTTGAAAACGAAATGAATGACACGGGTTTTCTCCAAAACATGTTCGACGACGCCTCCGTTGGAGCGGCTTCAAACGCATTGAATGCGTGGTATTTGAAGCATGCGAGGGACCTTCCGTGGCGCCAAAAGCCCGACCTCTACGGCACCTGGCTCAGCGAAATCATGTTGCAACAGACCCGTGTCGAGACTGGAATTCCCAAATGGTTTGCCTTCCAAGATCGGTTTCCCACCGTGGCGGACCTCGCTCAAGCCGAGGAAGACGACGTGCTGAAGGCGTGGGAAGGTCTCGGGTACTATCGTCGCGCAAGGTTGTTGCACCGTGCCGCCCAGGCGATCCACGAGGCGGGGGAGTTTCCCTCCACCCACGCCGAGTGGCTCGCCCTTCCTGGGGTGGGGCCGTACACCGCAGCGGCCATTGCGTCCATTGGGTTGGGGGAAGCCGTGGCTGCTGTAGACGGCAACGTTCAACGCGTGGTCGCCCGCTGGTTGGGAATGACGCATCCCGTCGACAGCAAGGTTGGCATCCAACATGTGCAAGCCACCGCGGACGCGTGGCTGAACGGCACCGAATCGAGCCGCGCCAACCCTGGAGACCACAACCAAGCGGTGATGGAGTTGGGTGCGCTGGTGTGCACCCCACGTCAACCTCAATGCGACCTATGCCCCTTGGCCGCCACATGTACCTCCGCCCAGAACGAATCCATGTGGAGCCGCCTGCCTGTGAAACTTCCGAAAAAGAAGCCAACGTCCTGGAAGTTGAATTGGCATGTGGTGAAATGCGGCCGGTACGTGGCGGTGGTGCAGCGGCCGGAAGACGGTGTTTGGGCCAAACTCTGGGCCTTTCCAGAACACGCACCACCGGGCGAATTTGCGGCGATGGGCGAGCTTTTTGATCCCGTGACACATGTCCTCTCGCATCGAAAAATCACGGCCACCATCCGGGGCTGGGAAGCCCCCAATCGCGAGGGCTTGGAACGATTTGCCCAATCGCAAGGAGGCGTGGCGGTTGAATGGGTGCAACTGGCGGGGTTGGCCCGACCGAGGTTGATGACCAAAATGTGGGACCAACTCTCTTCGTTTGTGGGCGAGGCAAACTGTGCGCAAAGCAGTACCTTCGAACCATGGCAGGAATCAACAAAGTCATCCTCGTAGGCAACCTCGGGCAAAACCCTGAATTGCGCTACACACCCAACGGCGTTCCGGTGTGCTCCTTGCGCATGGCCACGTCTGAATCCTACACCGACCGCGCCTCGGGCGAGCGTGTGACGGTGACCGAATGGCACAACGTCGTGCTTTGGCGCGGGTTGGCCGAAACGGCAGGCAAATACCTGAAGTCGGGCTCCCAAGTGTACATCGAAGGCAAGTTGAAAACGCGCCAATGGCAAGACCAACAGGGCCAAAACCGCTACACCACTGAAGTCGTGGCGGACGTCATGCAATTGTTGGGCCCCGCGCCTAGTCGCGAGGGTCAAGGCGAGGCTCCGGTTCAGCGCGCAGCGCAACCTGCAGCCCAACCCGCAGCCCAACCCGCGACACAACCCGCGGCGCAACCCGCAGCGCAACCCGCAGCGCAACCTGAGTTTGCCTCAAGCGCGTCTGAAGGGTCGGCGGACGACCTCCCGTTCTGACGAATTTTAACTCGTTCGAGCCACACGTGACGACAGCAGCATCGTTGATGGAACACTGGGGGAGCTTGGCCGTCGTGGCAGGGCTTCTCGTCGTGTCCGCCTTGGTCTCGGGTTCGGAGGTGGCGTTTTTCAGCCTCTCCCCACAAACCCTCAGCGACCTCGAAAACGAAGACCATCCGGCTGCCAAACGGGTTTTGGCCTTGATGCGCACCCCCAACAACACCGAAGGGCCGAGGAATCTCTTGGGAACCATTTTGGTGGTCAACAACTTGGTCAACATCTCGATCGTGCTCATCGCCACGGTGGTGGCCGAGCAACTGTTCCCAAGCGACACGCTGCCTGCCTGGGTCAATACCCTGATTCACGTGGTGGGCGTCACGTTTTTGCTTGTGCTCTTTGGCGAGGTCATTCCCAAAATCTACGCCACTTCATTTGGGGTGGAGTTGGCCAAATTCACCAGCGCCCCGCTGATGGCGGCGCAGCGTGCGCTCCGCCCTGCGTGGCTTCCGCTTGTGCGGATGGGGAGTTGGCTGGACGACAAACTCACGTCGCCCGGCACCGACGTCAGTGTGGAGGACCTTGAACAGGCACTCGAATTGACGGACAACGCCGACCGGTCGGAGGACGAGCAACGAATTCTGGAGGGCATTGTGAATTTTGGGTCGAAGGACGCAAAGCAAGTGATGACGCCTCGGACGGACATCAGTTCCTTCAGCAAAGAGGACAGCTGGAACCACGTGCGCGCCACCATTGTGGCTTCTGGGTACAGCCGCGTTCCGGTCCACGAAGGATCCGCGGACCAAATCGTTGGCGTCCTCCACGTCAAGGACTTGCTTCCCTCGCTGCACCAAGACGATTTGGAATGGACTTCGGTTCTTCGCCTTCCGATGTACATCCCCGAGAGCAAAAAAATCGACGATTTGCTTCGCGAGTTCCAAGAGAAAAAAATCCACATGGCCATTGTTGTGGATGAATACGGCGGCACCAGTGGGCTGGTCACGTTGGAAGACGTGCTCGAGGAAATTGTGGGAGAAATCGCCGACGAATTTGACGACGAAGAGGTGATGCACTCCATTTTGGACGAGTTCACTTACCTGATGGAAGCCAAAACCCCACTGCTCGATTGCTACCGCATTCTCGGTCTTGAAGAGGAGACGTGGGAGGCCGCCAAAGGCGAAAGCGACACGCTCGGCGGGTTCATGCAAGAGCAATCGGGAAAATTGATGCGCAAGGGGGAATCCGTGGAGTTTGAGGGCGTGGTGTTGAAAGTGGATTCGGGAGACGCAAGACGGATTCACCGAGTCAAGGTGTCTTTGCCCCGACCCGAGGACCTCTCTCCTCCTGAATCAGACCTGGAATGACGCGTTCCTCCACGAAGGAAAACGCACGTCGGAACGTGCCCTGGGTTTGGTTGGTGGGGCTGGCTTCGCTGGCCGCGGGCGTCGCTTGGTGGATTCAGCCTGAAGAAATGCCCGTGCCCAAACCCGCGGGCCACGTTCGCCTCACCCTTCCCGACACGGCCTCGACGCCTTACTTGAGCCCTTGCGGCGCCAATTACCGTGTGCCAAACCACGCAAAAGTTCAGCTCAAACCTGCCCCGGAAGGCGAACCTGGATGTTGGTACAACCTCGCGTTTCCTCGCTTCAACGCAAAAATCCACGTCACCGAGGTGCCTGTCAACGGAAGGCTTTCGGACTTGCTGAAGGACGCCCAGTCGTTGGTGTTTGGGCACGAAGTGGCGGCCTCTGGAATACGGCGGAACGCGTTGGACGTTCCCGGGAAGTCGGGCATGATTTACGTGCTTGAAGGGCCGGTTGCGGCGCCGCTTCAATTTTTCGTCACGGACAGCACCTCGAGTTTTGTTCGGGGCTCGCTGTACTTCAACCACAAGCCCAACCCCGACAGCACCAAGCCTGTGCTCGAGCGCATGGAAGCGGACGTTCGGCGCCTCATGGAAACCCTGACCTGGCCATGAGCACTTGGGTTCTCGAAGTGGGAAACACCCGCGCGAAATGGGCCAAATTCCCCAGCGAAGCGGCCGTCAGCGCAGCCCCGGAATCGGTCGAGCACGCGCCGGCAGGTTCCCCGGAACAGGCGTCGATTTGGCGTACCCAAGTCGCCCCCGGGGACCGCGTCATGGTCACAGGAAGCGGTCACTTCGAACCTTGGGCGCAGGCATTCCCCGACGCTTGGGTCCTCCGGCCTGGGGACGACATCCCGCTCCCCACGAACGTTCGCGAGCCCCTGCGGCTCGGGCTCGACCGGGTCGCCAACGCCTGGGCGGTGCTCCACGGTGCCGTGCCTCAAGCTCCTGCGCTCGATGCTTGGCTCGTGGTGGACGTCGGCACGTGCGTGACCGTGGACGTGATCCGGGACGGACGACACCACGGAGGCACCGTTTCCCCGGGCGCCGAAATGCGCCTGACGGCCATGTCTGCGGGCACCGCGAATTTGCCGCGTCCCACGTTTCCCGCGGAAGAAATCAGCGCACTGGCCCGAGTCGAAGCTTTCGGGCTCAACACCGAAGAGGCACTCGGTGCAGGGGCCTGGGGGGGCGTGGCCTCTGAAATCTTCGGGAAATGGGCAGCCATGCGCCAAGAAGTGCCAAATCTTGGAGTCATCCTGACCGGCGGGGACGCCGAACACTTGGAACTCCGTTTCATCCGCCCGAAATTCGCCGACGCTCATTTGACCCTGAAAGGGTACCATGCACTGTTCAACCACGCCCACCCTCCCCGCTGAAGCCCGTCTTGGACGCTCCTCACAGCGCCTTGCACTTCTTGTCGCCTTCAGCTTCTTCCTGGGCTGGACGGGACTTGCACAGGAAACCGACTTCAGTCCGTTTGCTCGATTTGGACTCGGAACCACCCAAGGAGCCCTTGCTCCAACGTTGGCCAGCATGGGCGGCATCACTTCGGTCAGCGCAAGTCCATGGGTCGTCAACGCGGACCAACCGGCTGCTGCTGCTGGCTTGACCCACCCCACTTTCCAAGGTTCGATCCACGTGCAAGGCATGCAGCTGACGGAAGGCGATCGCTCTTCTCGTGCGCTGACAGGCGGCCCTGGCAACTTTGGGCTGGTCGTCAAGCAGCCTCGTTCGCGAAGCGCTTTGCAACTCGGGTTGACTCCCCTGTCGTCCAAGGCGTTCTCCGTCACGCGGGCGGTCGAAGACACCTTGCTGGGAAACATCCTTGAGTCGTACAACGGCACTGGCGGTTTGGCGCGTGCTTACCTGGGGCTGGCGCACGGTTGGCGCGGCAGGACTTGGGTGACGGCAGGTTCCACCGACAGCGTGCTTGTCAGCTCGCGGGGGTTGGACGTGGGAGCGCAGGTGGACCACTGGTTCGGCGACGCCCTCCAAACGTCCCGATTGGACATCGAAGACCTTTCCTTCCGGGACGTTCGAACCGTGGTGTCTTCCAGGCATCGGGCGACCGGTGCGGTCCTCGGCGCAGAAGCCTTTCAAGTGCTGAGCGCGAAGTACGACGAGTACAAGCAATTCAAAGGCAGTTGGGTCTTGCGAGCTGGCGCCACCTGGAGTCCGCAGCGTACCTTGAACACGGATTATTACCGCCTTGTGGAATCCACGCTCATTGTCAACAACGTGGTTGCCGGAATCGACACCTCGGCGTTTGATGAGGCCGTGTTGAGCGGAGCCGTGCCCCAAACGTGGACGGCTGGAGCCGGCCTTCAATGGGACGGACCTCAAGGGAATCGCATCGGCATCTTCGTCGACCACCGCCGCCAAGCGTGGTCGGAAGCCTCAGAATCGCTGCCGTACTTGATGGACGGGGCGGGAACGTGGGGAGACGCATCGACTGCGGCCCTGGGACTCACGTGGACTCCTGGCCGCAAGCCCGGAAAGATTGTTCGGCCCACGTACCGAGCTGGATTCAGTCAATCCACGTTGCCTTTGGTCTTGGTGAGCGACGACGGCGAAGACGCTTTCCCCCTGGAAGAATGGCGGGTCAGCTTCGGCATGAACACGCCGTTGAAAGGAAGCCGAAGCGCAAGCCAACTTCATCTTGGCATGGATGTTGGTCAACGCCACACAGAACTCGCCTCCGTGCATCGAGAAACCAACGTCCGGCTTCACGTGGGAGTGACCCTCACCCCCTTCGTGAAGAACCTTTGGCTCACCCCTCGGTTGTACGATTGATTCCCCATTGAACCCCAAGAGAAATCCTTGAACCAGAGAAACCTCAAGACCATGAAGGCCCTTCAACTCCTCCTTACCGCAAGTTTCCTCCTCCTTTTGGCCCCCGACTCGGGTTGGGCTCAGGACGAGCGCTACGGCGACACGCCAGAGCAGCAACTCAAGTGCAAAGAGGCGCTCAGTGTGTACAAATCTTACAAGAAGCAGAAGAACTACGACGAAGCCTACATCCAGTGGAGAAAGGCATGCGACGTTTGTCCTGAAACTGCGAGCGAAGGTCTGTACGCCGACGGCACCACGTTCATCGGCCGCGAATTGCGCTCCGTGGAAGAAGGCTCCGACCGCGAAAAAACCTTGGTAGACAGCTTGTTGTACCTGCATGACAAGCGCATGGAGCTTTACCCCAGCACCAAGCGAAGCCCCAACAACCGCTGCGAAATTTTGGGCCGAAAAGCCTCCGACTTCTACAAATACAACGGCGACGAACACCAAGCCGCGTACGAGATGTTCAAGGAAAGCTTGGACTGCCTGGGCGCGGAATCTTCAGCCACCACGTTGTACCAATACTACACGGCGAGTTTCTACACGTTGACACGTTCGCTGAAAGGGGACAGCCTGGCGCAACGCGAGATGCGCGCACAGATGCTTACGGATTACCTCAGTTTGATTGAATACGTCGATGCTGGAATTGCACGGTCTGAGGCTGCCGGAGACACACGCGACACGGAACGCTACGACAAGGCGAAAGGCAACATCGAAACGGTGTTTGTGGCCATCGCCGATTGCGCGGACATGGTGCCCGTCTTGGACGCAGCCGTCGCAGCCGACACTGAAAACATGGACCTGAAGCAAAAGGTGTTGCGACTCTTGAACAAAAAAGAGTGCACCGACAACGACCTTTTCTTGCCCGTAGCCACCTCGGTGTACAGCGTGGAACCTTCTGCCCCTGCCGCGTACGCCATCGGCATCGGTTTTGCCAAATCCAGCGAATTGGACTCGAGTTTCAAGTACATGGAAGACGCTGTGAATCGCTGCGGTGAGTGCTCGGACAAGGTAACCTACCTCTTGAAGACCGGTCAAATCGCAAGCGCCATGGGCCGCACTGGCACCGCCAAAAGCTACGCCCGTCAAGTGCTCGAGGTGGATTCTGAAAACGCGGACGCCTACATGTTGATCGGCGACGCCATCGCAGGCAGTTCTTCGTCGTGCGACGACGGCGCCTTGGGTGCGCGCTCGGTGTTTTGGGTGGCCTCTGACTACTACGCTCGGGCCAAGCGTATGAACACGGAACTTGCGGAGTTGGCCGACAAGAAAATGTCGAACATGGCCAAGCAATTCCCCACGGTGGACGACATTTTCACCTTCGGAAAACAAGCCGGCGGTTCCTTCACCGTCCCCAACAAACCCGGATGCCCGTGTGCCGGAGAATCGACCACGATTCGCGTGCGTTGATGTCATTCCCCGCCCGAGAACCCGCTTTTCGAAACCGCTCGCCCTACGGGGTTTGGGCGGTTTCCGCGTTGGGGCTGTTCGTTGCGGCGGGTTGCGGGCCTTTGGATCGCACCGAACTTGATGCAGGCTCCTCGCCTGAGGAAGCGCCCCGCATGCCAGCCCAGGTGGTTGAAGGGGGGTACTTTGAATACACCGAGCGCGGCGAGGTGATCCAAGCCTTGGAGGCTTCGAAACTGGAGCGTTGGGAGAATGAAAGCTCGGAGGACAACGCGCTTTTGGACCCCCTCTGGCAAGTCGACGAAGGGTTTACGTTGTACATCGGAGGAACCAAAACGAGTCACACAGCCCGGCTCTCGGCCGTCCGAGGTACGTACGACGATCAAGCGGGACGACTCGAGGCTTGGGAGAACGTGGAATTGGTCAACGAATCGGGAGATCGGATGCAAACGGAACATTTGATTTGGTCCCACGATTCCGACTTGGTGCGAACCAACCGACCCGTCGAGATCCACACCGCACAAGGCGTGTTGCGCGGGCGTGGGTTGCGCGCCGACAGTCGATTCGAGCGGTACGAGATCCTGTCGCCGACCGGGTCGTTCGAACTGGGGTTGGATGCAGACAGCGTCAAGGCCACGAAAGAATCGTCATCTTTGCCCGATGGAACAACCCCGTGACCCCCAATCCTCAGTGACCTACAAGACAGCGCGTGCGGCCGAGGTGTTTTGGCTTGTGGCTTCGGTTGCCACCACTGCCTACGTGGGGTACTTGTGGCTGACGGAAGACCTGACGCGTTGGACGTTGGGGTTGTTTCCTTGCATTGCTTGGCTGTGGTATGGGGTGCGCCGGGTTTTCCGACTTCGCATGGAGCGCCCCCAATGAACCCAATGGCGTATCTTTCGAAATAACCTACGACTGCGTGCATGGATCCTGACCCCTCGAGTTCGCTCTTGATTCTCGCCTTGTCCCTGTTGGCTTCAGCCTTTTTTTCAGGTATGGAAATGGCCTTTGTGGCCTCCAACCGGCTGCAGACCGAACTCAACGCTCAGCAATCGTTGCGTGGCAAAGTGGTGGCATACCTTTCAGGTCACCCCCAACTCTTCATCGCTTCCATGCTGGTTGGGAACAACCTCGCCTTGGTCATTTGCGGCATGGAGTCCGGTGCGCTGATCAGTCACTGGTTGTTCGACGTGGAGGGTTGGCAAGTCGCCGACCAGCCGACACTCGTCCTTGCAACCCAAACCCTGGTCACCACCGCCGTCGTGTTGGTCCTGGCGGAATTCATGCCCAAATCGCTGTTCCATGCGGCGCCGAATTTTTGGCTCAACCTCCTCGCTTTCCCCTTGCTTCTGGTGTTTTTGGTGCTTGCAATCCCGGCGTGGATTGTGATGATTCTCAGCAAGTCCTTGCTGCGTCCGTTCGTCAAAGGAAACGTGCACGTCACGATGGAGAGCCTCGGAGTCAGCGATTTGGACCACTTCGTCAAAGGTCTGAGCGGGCGAATGGAGCCCGAGCAAGAATTGGAACACGAGCTTCAAATTCTGCAAAACGCCCTTGACCTTCCCAGCGTGCAGGCGAGAGACAGCATGATTCCGCGGAACGAAGTTCGCGGGGTGGAGCTTCAGACGTCTGTGACCGAACTGCAGGCCGCCTTTGCGGAGACCGGATTTTCGAAACTCGTGGTCTACCAAGGCGACATGGACCACATTGTGGGCTACGTCCACGCCAAGGACCTGTTCGATCGTCCCGAATCGTTGAAGGACATTTTGCTCCCCACTTTTTTGGTTCCCGAACCCATGGCCGGCGACGAATTGCTGCGGCAATTCTTGAAACGCCGGAGGCATTTGGCGGTGGTCATCGATGAATTTGGTGGGACGGCGGGAATTCTTACCATGGAGGACATCGTGGAGGAATTGCTGGGCGAAATCGACGACGAACACGACGGCCAAGAAGACGAAAAAGAACACCCGCAAGACGACGGGAGTTGGCGTGTTCCGGCTCGACGTGAAGTGCGGGTTCTCAATGATTTACACGGATGGAACCTTCCTGAATCCGATCACTACGACACCTTGGGTGGCCTCATTCTTCACACCGTAGGGGACATCCCGGAGGAAGGCACCAAAGTCGAACTCGAAGAGGCTGAATTCGTGGTACGAGAAGTGGAAGAAAACCGGATTATGTGGGTTGAGTATTGGCCAGAACGCAACGCTTGAAGCACGAAGCGTGCGGAGTTGCTTCGGAATCGTTATCTTCGCGAACCTGTAAAAACGCTAAGCCAGAGGACCATGGCAATGATTGAAAAAATCCGCAACCGGCAAGGCCTGTTGCTCGCAATGCTCGGAATCGGAATGTTGGGCTTCTTGGTGCCCTACGACGCCGTGTTGGCCCTGATGGGCCAAGGAAACACCCGTGATGTGGGAAGTGTGGATGGCGAGAGCATCTCGGCACTTGACTACCGCATGGAATTGGACGAGCGCCGCCGCCTCGGGTTTTCTGGGGACCAACTTCAAGAGGAAGTCTGGGGTGATTTGACGGCCAACATTGTGCTCGACGACACCTACGACGCCCTTGGCTTGGAAGTGACCGACGCCGAATTCCAGGAAATGCTGTTTGGCAACCTCGACTCTCCCTACATGGGCCGGGCTTTCTACAGCAACGGTGAAAACAAGGCCTTCTGGCAGCAGAACTTTGGCGCCATGCTCACCACGGATCAGGGCAAACTGAACCTGTTGAGCTACAAGAAGCTCATCATTTCCAAGCGCAAGAAGGAGAAGATGGACGCCCTGCTAACCGACGCGCTGTACACCAACAGCCTCGAAGGCAAGTACGAGTACATCAACACCGAGAAGAAGGCGGAAATCAAGTACGTCGCGAAGTTGTACAAGAACATCCCGGACAGCGAAGTCAACGTCACCGACGGCGACGTCAAGAAGTACTACAACGCACACAAGAACGACCCCAAGTACCAGCAAACGGAAGGTCGCGACATCACCTTTGTGAAAATCCCTCTGGGCGCCAGCGAATCGGACATCAAAGCGATGGAGGTGAAGTTGGAAGCCACGGCGGAAGAGTGGCGCGACGCGGAGGATGCGGAAGCATTTGCCAAAGCCGCCAACGACAACCGAGAAGACATCCGGAACTTGCGCCTGGCCCAAGTGGAGTTGGACGTCAACGAAGTGAAGTTCTTCGAGGAACCTGTCGGCACCGTGGTTGGGCCGTACACGAAAAACGGCCAGATGATCCTCGCCCAAGTGTTGGAACGTGGGATGGCTCCCGACGAAGCGGCCAAGTGCCGTCACATTTTGCTCTCGGCCAAAAACGCGAAGGACGAAGCGGAAATGGCTGAACTCGGTGCGCGTGCCGACAGCTTAAAGCAGGTGCTTCGGAACGGCGGCGATTTTGACGATTTGGTGCAGCGCTTCAGCGGAGACCCTGGATCAAAAAGCACTGGCGGGGTCTACGATTACTTTCCCAAAGGCCGCATGGTGAAGCCGTTCGAAGACTTTTGCTTCAACGAGCCCATTGGTGCCTTGGGTTGGGTCGAGACCACCTACGGGGTGCACCTGATTGAGGTGTTGGATCGTCGCAGTGAAATCGAAGAAGCACGCGTGGCTTACATCGCCAAAGACGTGGCTGCATCTGCCACAACTGCTCGCGATGCCTACGCCATGGCCAGCGAATTCGCCATCAACGCGACTGACAAAGAAAGCCTCGTGGCTGCGGCCGAAGAAGCAGGGTACTCAACGGGCGAGGCCAACGGCATCGCCCCTGCGGCACGAAGCATTGCAGGCGTACGTGACGCCGCAGAAATTGTGGCGTGGACCTACCGCAGCGAAGAAGGCGAAGTGTCCAACCCCATCCTCACCTCGGAGTTTTACATCGTCGCCCACCTCGACGCTGCCAAGAAGGCCGGGGTACCCGATCTGAAGGACGTGGAGGACCAAATGCGCGAAGGCGCCACGAACGAAGCCAAGGGCAAGCTCTACGCCAAGAAAATGGACGGAGCCAACCTCGAAGACGTGGCAGCTGCGGTTGGCGAAACGGTGAAGACTGGCCGTGACCTCAGCATCAAGTTCCCCACCGTTCGAGGCAGCGGAGCTTCGACCGAACCCAAGGTGGCAGGCGCCGCGTTTGCCATCCCAGTCGGAAGCATGTCGAGCCCAATTGTCGGCACTCAGGGCGTTTGGGTCATTGCCCCACAAAAGGTTTCTGATGCGGGAAGCAAAGACAGCTACCTCGACGAACAGAGCACGTTGGCTACTCGGGCGCGCACCAACTTCCCCTTCACGGTGTTGAACACCATGCAGAAAGCGGCCGGAGTTGAGGACAACCGTCGGCAATTGAACTGAGTCGAGAACTTCTCGAAGTGACCAAACCCCGGTGCCAGCGCATCGGGGTTTGTTGCGTCTGGGAGGCAAGTTTACTCGGCCTCAAAAGCGTCAACCAACCAGAGCAAGCATCCGTCGCCGTAGCTCAGGAACCGGTAGCCGGATTCCAGGGCGTGCTCGTACATGTCCTTCCAGGCGTGCATGCCCACAAAGGCCCCGACCAAGCACAGCAAGGTGCTTCCAGGCTGGTGAAAGTTGGTGACAAGGCCCTTCACCATGCGAATCCGGTACCCGGGAACCACCATGAGCTGGGTTTCAAAGGTCACCTCGCCCGTGGCACTCCACGGACCGTGTTCAAGAACGTGATTCAACGCGTCGCGGTCCGTCCAAGCTCCGGCGTCGGCCGCCGATTCGCCGTAGGGGATCCGCTGCGGAACGACGTCGACCCATTCGCCTGTGGATCGGTGGTGCCAAGACCACCAGTACAGGCTTTCAAGCGTGCGAAGAGTGGTGGTTCCTGTCGCAACGCGCATCGATTGTCGGGCCAACCGCTCAACCGCTTCCCGGGTGAGCACGCATCGCTCGGCATGCATGTCGTGCGCCATGATCTCGCCGTCTGAAAGCGGTTTGAATGTCCCTGCTCCGACGTGCAAGGTCAACCTGTTCAAGGGGCAACCGACCGCACTCAAGGACGCGAGCAAGTCGTCGTCGTAATGAAGTCCCGCGGTCGGTGCTGCTACGCTTCCTGGCGCGAGGGCGAACACGGTTTGGTAATCCGTGCGGTCCTGACCTTCAGCCGGACGTTTCATGTACGGAGGAAGCGGAGTCTTGCCCAAATCGTCGAGCACTTCTGCAAACGTCGCTCCTTGCAGCCCGGGCTCATGAGCCGTCCAGGTGAGGCGAACGCATCGCACGCCGTCGGCCGTTTCGTCCATGCGTTCCAGGTTCAAAAGGAAACGGTCTCCCTTGGCTGTGGCTGTGCCGTCCGACCAGCGTTTGGCGTTGCGAACCATGGCCTTCCACTCGACGCTGTCCGTGCGAGTCAGAGACCGTTCCGCCGTGCCTTGAATCGGGGCAAGCAAGAACACTTCGAGTTGACCTCCTGTCGATTTGGTGGCCAAAATCCGTGCGTGAAGCACTTTGGTGTCGTTGGCCCACAAGCCATCCACACCGGCGCTTTGAAGGGCTTTCGGGAGGTGTTCAAACGACGCATCTTCCAAGGTGCCGTCTTTCGATCGCACGAGCAGGCGCGCCGCCCTTCGCGGTTCAACCGGATGTTTGGCCACAGCCTCGTCAGGCAAGTCGTAATGAAAGTCGTTTGAGTTCACCACCCAAAGGTACCCTCACACTACCTTCGTCTCCCATGGGCAAGCAGTTGATTGTCGGAGCAGCAGGCCAACTTGGCATTGAGCTGATGCTCGCGCTTCAAGAGCGCGTCGGACCGGAGCAGGTTCTCCTTGCCGACATCCGACCTGTGCCCCACCCTGCTGCGCAACGAAGCACGTTCGTGCAGTTGGACGCGACCGACGAAGAAGCCTTAAATTCCTTGCTCTTTGAACACGACGTCGACGTCATGTTCATGCTCGTGGCCATGCTGTCAGCAAAAGGCGAAACCATGCCGTTGGCTGCTTGGGACCTCAACATGAAGCCCCTTCTTTTGGCGCTTGAAGCAGCCAAAGCAGGAAAAGTGAAACAGGTGTTTTGGCCGAGTTCGATTGCCGTGTTTGGGTCCGACGCCGTCAAGGACCGCACACCGCAGGACGCGGCATTGACCCCGACGACGGTCTACGGCCTTTCCAAAGTCGCAGGCGAACTGTGGTGCAAGTATTACCACGACAAGTTCGGTGTGGATGTTCGAAGCGTGCGGTATCCGGGATTGATTGGTTTCCGCTCCCAGCCCGGCGGCGGCACCACGGATTACGCGGTGGAGGCGTTTCACCGCGCTGCGGCGGGACAGGAGCTCACATGCTATTTGGACGCCAACGAACGGCTGCCGATGATGTCCATGGAGGACGCCGTTCGGGGCACGTTGGAATTGATGGCTGCCCCGAGCGAGCGCATCCGCGTACGGACTTCCTACAATTTGCACGGTTGCGACTTCACACCCGCCGAATTGGTGGTGGCCATTCGAGCGCACATGCCTGAATTTGCCGTGTCGTATTTCCCGGATCGCCGGCAAGAAATTGCCGCATCTTGGCCCAACAGCCTGGACGATTTCCCCGCTCAGCGGGATTGGGGCTGGCACGCAAAACATGACGTTTCCGGATTGGTGGAACACGTTTTCGAGGGGCTCCAGCAACCAGCCTGACGTTGACAACCTCTCAGCAGCCGTGACGGGGTGCGGCGTTAAGGCTTTTCTTTGCATTCAGAACGTGAACAGAGACCCATGGACGCCCTGCACATCAGCAACAGCCTGACCCGGCAAAAGGAAAAGTTTGAACCCATCAACCCGCCCTTTGTGGGGATGTACGTGTGTGGGCCGACGGTGTACAGCAACGTGCATTTGGGGAATGTGAGGACGTTTTTGACCTTCGACATCGTCTACCGCTACCTGCAGCACCTTGGGTTCAAGGTGCGCTACGTGCGCAACATCACCGACGTCGGTCACCTGACTGGGGACACCGACGACGGGGAAGACAAGATTGGCAAGAAGGCACGGCTTGAAAACCTCGAGCCGATGGAAGTGGTGCAGCGCTACACCAACGACTTCCACGACGTGATGAACGTGTTCAACATCCTTCGTCCGTCGATCGAGCCTACCGCGACAGGTCACATCGTTGAGCAGATTGAGTCCATCAAGAAGATCATCGACAACGGGTATGCGTACGAAGTAGGTGGCAGCGTGTACTTCAGCGTTCGGAAATTCAGCGAAGACCATCCGTACGGCGAGTTGTCCGGTCGGAAGATTGACGAACTCATGAACAACACGCGCGACCTGGACGGCCAAAGCGAGAAGCGCGACCCGCTCGACTTCGCCCTGTGGAAGGCCGCTGATTCGAGCCACCTCATGCAGTGGCCCTCTCCTTGGGGCATGGGCTTCCCCGGTTGGCACCTCGAGTGCTCCGTGATGAGCACCAAGTACCTCGGCGAGACGTTTGACATCCACGGCGGGGGCATGGACCTGAAGTTTCCGCACCACGAGTGTGAGATTGCTCAAAACGTCGGCGCCAACGGCAGCGCACGCCCTGTGCGCTATTGGATGCACGGAAACATGCTCACCGTCAACGGCCGCAAAATGGCAAAGTCGGAAGGCAACGGGTTCACCCCAGAAGAACTCATCACCGGCAACCACAAGCTCCTCGACAAGGGCTACACTCCCATGACCGTGCGTTTTTTCATGCTTATGGGCCACTACGCCAGCACGCTTGACTTCAGCAACGAAGCACTTCAAGCAGCTGAGAAAGGGTTGTCGAAGTTGGAAAAGGCCTTCGACACCTTGAGCGGACTGGCGCCCACGTCTGGGGAAGGAAATTTCGACGTCAAGGCGTTTGGCGAAAAATGCCACGCTGCGATGAACGACGACTTCAACACCCCCATTCTGATCGCCACGTTGTTTGACGGCGTCAAAGCAGTCAACGGGGCCGCGGCAGGTCGGGTGACGTTGAGTGCGGATGACATCGCCGCCTTGAAGGGCACGTTCCACGCTTTCCTGCGCGAGGTTCTTGGTTTGCAAGCCGAAAGCGGTTCGAACGCGGGTGGAGGAGACGAATCGGAAACGGGCGCGCTGCTTGACTTGATTGTGGACATGCGCACGACGGCAAAAGCCAACAAAGATTGGGGCACTGCAGACAAGATCCGCGACGTGCTCTCGGCGCACGGAATCACCATACAAGACGGCAAGGATGGCAGTTCCTGGACGCGTGGCTGAGCTTCGACTTCGCATCGCTGCGGTGGCTGTGCTCGTTGTCAGCTTGGCGTCGTGCGAGCCCCCTGCACCTCCTGCGCAAAGCGCCCAACCCGATTCTCAAAGGATTGCAGCCCCGGCATTCAACGCCGACTCGGCGTACGCCTATGTGGAGAGGCAGGTGGCGTTTGGGCCACGGGTGCCCAACACCGCTCCGCACGCTGCCTGTGCCGATTGGCTGGCAGCCGAATTGGCACGCCACGGTGCGGAAGTCACGGTGCAGGAAGGCCGCGCTCGGGCGTTTGACGGCACGGTGCTGAACATGAAAAACATTGTCGGGACGTTCCACCCAGAATCCCGAGACCGCATCCTGCTCTTCGCCCATTGGGACACGCGCCCGTTCGCAGACAAGGACTCGACTCGAACGCGGGAACCCATCGACGGAGCCAACGACGGAGGTTCCGGCGTGGGCGTCCTGCTCGAAGTTGCGCGGCAATTGGGGGTCGAATCCGCCGACGTGGGTGTGGACATCGTGTTTTTCGACGCGGAAGATTACGGCCGTCCTGAATGGATGCCTTCCACGGAGAACGGCTACCGAGATTGGTGTTTGGGCAGTCAGCATTGGGCCCAAAACCCGCACCGCCCAGGCTACCGCGCTCGTTTTGGGATTCTTCTTGACATGGTCGGCGCCGCGGACGCGGTGTTCCACCAAGAAGGCACGAGCCTGCGCTTTGCCCCACACGTGGTTCGAAAGGTGTGGAAACGGGCGAACGAGTTGGGGTTTGGGGATCGCTTCAACGCTTCTCCGACTCCGCCCACAATTGACGACAACTTCTTCGTGTCCGACCTCGCCGGAATTCCAAGCGCGAACATTGTGGACTACCGGATTCAAGTTCGTCCCATGGGGTACGGTCCATTCCACCACACCCACGCCGACAACATGTCGGTCATCGACCGCGAGACACTTCGTCAGGTTGGAACCACCGTCCTGTCGGTGGTACGCCAACCTTAAGTCTTCCACCAAACGCTGTCAGGAACCGCCTTGCACACCACCTCCCGCGCCGTCACGTGAAGAGTACCTTGGTGTCCATGCTTTTTCCTCGGCCGACGCTTCGCATTTTGGCAGCCCTCATCTGGGCGTGGATGCTTGGAGCAAACACGGCAAGTTGGGCAGGTTCCCCGGGCTCTCTTCTCAACCGAGCCGACACCCTGCGTCAGGAGGGGAAAATGGTACAAGCCATCACGTTGTACCGAACGGCGTTGTCCGAGGCCCTGACCGGATGCGAGTTGTCGCGAGCTCACCTCGGTTTGGCGGACATCCATTGGAATGCCGGCAACGTCATGGAGGCCCAACCGCATTTGACGGAAGCCTTGCAGACCTGCGGAACGTGCCCCACCCACGTGCGCACCGCGCTCGTTTTGGACTTGGCGCAGTTGCTTGTCGCATGCGGAAAGGCAGCGGAATCCCTTGCCCTTCTCGAACAGGAACTCAAGCTGGGAGCTTCTCCCCTGCTGGCCCCCCAAGTTCAACTCGCCGTGGTCGAACTGCATTTCGTCGAGGGCCATTGGCAGCGCGTTTGGGAAGAGTCCGCACTCCTGGAAGGCGCACGTGCGGGAGGATTGCGACTGCAAGCAGGCGCCATGCTGGGACACCCCTTGGAGCACCTGCCCGTAGGAGCTTACCTCAACAAGTCCCAACCGAACGAGCGCAGCGTAGTCCTTTCCGAACTCACCCACTTGCACACGTCGCTCTCCGGATCGGGTAGGCTCTCCGAAGCCTTGGATTTGGCTCGACGGCTCGCAAAGCAATTTGACCCGGTCGCAAATCGAGAGGAATGGACCGTGGCGCAGCTTCGCGTAGCGGTTTCGGCGGAACGGGCGGGACAACCCCTCGAAGCGCTCCTGGCCTACCACGAAGCCGGCCTCGCCGCTGAACGGGTCAACGACGACGCACTGCGCGCTCGAATTGCACGAGAACAGGCACGCTTTGAACAAGCGCGCGGGGCCACTGCGGTTGCATTCCAGCATTTGGCCTTGGCAGACAGCCTCACGCAATCCATGCTGCACAACGTTCACAAGGGCCGAGACACAAGGTCGTTTCAGTCGTTTCCCGTCTTGAACGAAGACCCTTTTGAATTGGCCGCGGCTGAAGCGATGCAAGCCGCCGCTTCTCCCGGGGCTTGGCCTTTTGCGTGTGCGCTGATTCTTCTCGGGCTTCTCGCCGCTGCACTTCGGGTCAACGAATTGAAGAAAGCCCTTCGCACAGAGCGGGTCAGAGCATTCCGAATGCAGCGCATGATGGCTTCAGAGGGAGATCCCTTTTCCGCGCAAGCAGAGGCGCATTCCGATTTTCAAGTCTCCGAACATGGCGAGGTAGAGGAAGTCCTGACTCGCCCGGACCGCTTGGACTTTGACGACGTCATCGCCTCGTTGGAAATGGACCACGGCACCGCCGTAGAATGGGAGTTTGACGGCACCCCCGAGGGGCGCGAAGCACCGGACGGATTGCTGTCCCTCCTTTCGGTTACCGTAAAAAGGTTGCTTGAGGGAAATCCATCGGCTTCTTCGTTTTCAGGACGAATTCGGAACGACTGGCAGGGGATTCAGGTGAAAATCGAAGGTCCGGAAACCCCCTCAACGCAAGAATTGCAGCGCATGTTTGCCGGGGGAACGCACAGCTCCAAATGGAACCCCGTTTTGGTCCAAATTGAAAAGCTCGCCGGGCGATTTACTGTGGAGAAGCGTCCGACTGGGGAATTGGCGTTGACCTTTTTGCTGCCCCACGTCAAGGCCTAACGGCACAACCTGCAGGTCAGCGCTCGCCTGCGAATTGGTCCAAGAAGCGTCGGTCGTTCTCGAAGAAGTGGCGAAGGTCGCCGATTTGGTACCTCAACATCGTGATTCGTTCAATCCCCATGCCGAAGGCGTAGCCGCTGTACACGTTGGGATCAATGCCGCTTGCTTCGAGGACGTTGGGGTCCACCATGCCGCAGCCCAAAATCTCCAACCAGCCTGTCCCCTTGGTGATTCGCTTGTCGACTTCCGTCTTCAATCCCCAATACACATCCACCTCGGCGCTCGGTTCCGTGAACGGAAAGTAGGACGGGCGCAACCGAATGTCGGTGTCTGGACCGAAGAAGCACCGGGCAAAGTGCAGCAACGTTTGCTTCAAATCGGCGAAAGAAACCCCTTTGTCGATGTAGAGCCCCTCGATTTGATGGAACATGCAGTGCGCCCGGGCCGAAATCGCCTCGTTGCGAAACACGCGGCCCGGCATGATCAAGCGCATGGGCGGCTCGCGCTTTTCCATCTCCCGCACCTGCACGGAGCTGGTGTGGGTGCGCAGCAAGATGTCGGGGTCGCGTTCCACGAAGAACGTGTCCTGCATGTCGCGTGCCGGATGCTCGGGCGGGAAGTTCAAGCCGCTGAACACGTGCCAATCGTCTTCGATTTCAGGTCCCTCGGCCACGGCAAACCCCATGTTCTGGAAGATGTCCACGATTTCCCGGCGCACCACTTGCAACGGGTGGTGGGTCCCCAACGGGACCCCGCCAGACGGACGAGTCGCGTCCTCCCCCGAAGCTTGGGGACGCGCTACAGTGGCCTGTTGGGCTTCGCTCACCTTGGCCTCGACAGCCTGCTTGAGCGCGTTGAGCATCGGACCGAGTTCGCGTTTTTGGTCCCCGGGCACCTCCTTGAACGAGGACATCAGGTCCTTGATTTTTCCCTTGCGTCCGAGGTACGCTACACGAAACGCCTCGACCGCCTCCGGCCCCTCAAATTGAGCGCCGGCAACGTCGGCCATCATGCCTTCAATCAATTCCTTCATGGTGCCCACGTCCAGCCGTTCAGTTCAAGCGCTTCATGCTCATGATCACGTCCTCCAACGGACGATCGCCGCGTCGGCGGTCTGTGGGTACCGCTGCGATGCTGTCCACAATGTCCAAGCCTTCCACCACGTAACCAAACACGGTGTATTGCATGTCCAAGAACGGCGTGCCGCCAACCGTCTTGTACGCTTCACGCGCCTCCTCGGAATACACGAATTGACCGTTTTCCACGTTGGCCAGCCCGTTGCCGTATTCCTGGGCGAAGCTCGCAATGCGGCCTTCGATTCCCGACAGCTCGTTCTCGCTGAATTGTCGGCCTTGAACGAGGTAAAATTGGCTTCCTGAGCTGCGACGCTCGGGGTTCACGTTGTCGCCTTGTCGCGCTGCGGACAACGCCCCCTTGACGTGCAACAAATCGGGACGAATCTCCGCTTCCACCGTGTACCCCGGTCCTCCGCTTCCCAACCGCGCGTTGGCGTCTGCGCCCTTGCTCTGAGGGTCGCCACCTTGAACCATAAATTCACGAATGACGCGGTGAAACAAGAGGCTGTCGTAAAACTGCTCGTCCACAAGCTTGAGGAAATTGTCCCGGTGCTGGGGCGTGGAATCGCTGAGTTGCACCACCATGGACCCAAACTTCGTGTCAATCTGAACCTTCGCCGGCTCCTGTGAACCCGCGTTTGCAGGACCCTTGGGTGCCTCGCATCCCGAGGCAGACATCAACAACGCGGCAACCGCCACCATCAAGGTCGTTGCGAAGAAGGAGGGCGCATGGGTGCGCATTTGGTCTTTTTTCATCATCTTTGGGCTCGAGCGTCAAAGGTAGACGCCATCCAAGACACGACACGACCATGAACCGCATTTTCTCCTTCGCTTTGGTTGCTGCAGCAGGATTGTTGCTCGCCGGTTGTTACGAAATGGACGAAACCATCGCCAACATTTACGTCGTTCGCGACGAAGGCGGGGTGGAAGTTCCCGTGTCAGACGCCGAAGTTCGGCTTTACGCCTTGGGGTCTTTGGACGAGGACTTCGTGGGCGAACCAAGGTTTGACACCACCCAAGTCACCACCAACGAAGGATTCACCTCCTTCAATTTCTCGAGCTTTTACGTCGCAGGCCAGGCAGGATTTGCTGTGCTTGACGTCGAATGCACCAAGGGTGCACTGTCCGGATCTGGGCTGATCAAAATCGTGGAGATGGAGACCAGCGAGGTCACCGTCGTCATGGAATAACCTCCCCCCGTCCTTCTCATTCGTTTTCTGCGGCCTCTCGACCGATCCAAGCGGCGAAGTAGTCCAGCAGTGCGCGCTTCATCATGACTTCTTGTTCCTCGGAGGTCAGGGCGGGCATCGGTGTGCCGAGCGAGAAATGAGGCCAGCCGTCTTCGTCCACCCCTTCGCGGACGTAATGACCCAACGGTTCCAACAACGTGCAGACCCCCACGTGCATCAAGTCCATCTTCTCGTCCTTTTTGTACCTCCGGGATCCTTGCCCGGCCTCCTGCAAACCCACGGCAAAGACCATGGTCGTCACGTCCGGCTCTTCGCCGAAGCGGTCCATCATCCGCTTTACCAGTGTTTGCCAATCTCGCTCAAATGCGTAATCCATGCGTGGACAAAGTTCGATTAGGATACAAAAAAGCCACGATTTCTCGTGGCTTTGGTCGGGATGACTGGACTTGAACCAGCGACCACACGTCCCCCAGACGCGTACTCTACCAACTGAGCTACATCCCGATGGAGGGGTGCAAATGTAGGCGATTTTCTTCCACGGAAAAAGCCTCTGAACAAAGTAGATTTGCAAGACCGCAATTGGCCTGAAAACCTCCTCCCATGAAAATCTCCGCACGCTGGCTGCAACAGCTGTTTCCGTTTGACGTTCCCGTCGAACAAGCCGCGCAAGTGCTCACCGCCACGGGCTTAGAAGTCGAAGGCGTCGAGCGCGTGGAAGACGTTCCCGGCGGGTTGGCAGGCGTGGTCGTGGGCCACGTCACTTCCGTGTCCCCCCATCCCAATGCGGACCGACTCCGCCTCTGCAAGGTGGACGTTGGTGCCGAGACGTTGGACATTGTTTGCGGTGCCAGCAACGTTGCCGAAGGCCAAAAGGTCCCTGTCGCCACCGTCGGAGCGACGCTCCACCCTTCAGAAGGCGAGCCTTTCAAAATCAAGAAAGGAAAGATTCGTGGCGAGGTGTCGATGGGCATGATTTGCGCCGAAGACGAACTCGGCTTGGGGACGAGTCACGACGGCATTCTCGTGCTGGACGGCGACGCGGCCCCAGGCACTCCGCTCGCCGAATGGATCGGGCTCGGGGGCGACGAGGTGATTGAAATCGGGCTGACGCCCAACCGAAACGACGCCATGGGCCATTGGGGAGTTGCCCGTGACCTCCGTGCCGGATTGAAGCACGGCACCGTAGACGGGGTCGGACCGCTCGAGGTCGGGGAATTGACGCTTCCGGCCACGGCGGACTTGACGGAGGCCCTGAGCCGAGGAAGCAACGTCAAACTTGTCGTTGAGGCGACGGAAGACTGCCCGCATTACTTGGCCGTGGAACTCCACAACGTGACCGTCGGACCGAGCCCCGAATGGGCCCAAAAACAGCTCCGCGCCATCGGCGTGCAGCCCATCAACAACGTGGTGGACGCCACGAATTTGGTGCTTCATGAATTCGGGAACCCGCTGCACGCCTTCGACCTCGACCAAATCGGAGGGAGCACCGTCACGGTTCGGAAACCCACTTCCGAGGAACCCCTCACCACCCTGGACGACCAACAGCGAACCCTGGACGAACGCGACTTGGTGATTGCCGACGACGCGAAACCCATGTGCCTTGCAGGAGTTTACGGGGGCGCACAAAGCGGGGTGAGTGAGAAAACGACCCGGGTGCTGCTCGAGGCGGCGTGGTTCCATCCCGTCACGGTCCGCAAGACAGCCAAACGCCACACCCTCAGCACCGACGCGAGCTTCCGATTTGAGCGCGGAGTCGATCCCGCCAGCGTGCGAGTCGCGGCCGAACGTTGCGTTTGCCTGTTGCAGGAATGGGCAGGAGCCACCGTCGAAGGGGCCGTGGAACACAACAGCGAACCCGCCGTTCGCGATTCTCAAGTCGACGTGTCGTTGAACTGGTTGTTTGGGTTTTTGGGGACTTCGTTGAGTGAAGGTCGACTGGCGTCCATTTTCGACTCGTTGGACATCGCGGTGGAAGATCGCGGCGACGACGTGTGGCGATTGCGGGTTCCCGCGTACCGGAGTGACGTGACCCGGCCGGCCGACGTAGCCGAAGAGGTGCTGCGCATTCACGGATTCGACCACGTCCCCCTCCCCGACCGCATGACGGGAACCCTGGAGGTGCCCGCGAAGCCCAACCGGGAAGATGTCTTGTTTGGCTGGCGGGAACTGCTCGTGAGTTTGGGGTTTTCCGAAATCATGTCCAATTCTCTGACGAAGGCCTCGTACGCGGAGTTGGTGGAGGATCGGGCGCTGGACCCGAGCCGGAGTGTGCACATGCTGAATCCCCTGAGCGCGGATCTTGGAGCAATGAGGCAAAGTTTGGTGTTCCAAGGGCTGGAGGCCATTGCGCGCAACACCAACCACCAGCAGCCGGATTTGCGGTTGTTTGAATTTGGGCGCAGCTACACCAAAGGCGACCCAAACGAAGACGGAAAGTCGACGTACGTCGAAAAGGAGCACCTGAGTCTGTGGGTCACCGGACGGGAATTTCCCGAGTCGTGGAACCGACCCAAGGGCAAGGAGGGGCGCGCCACGCTTTTCACCTTGAAACATGCTGTTGAGACGCTGATGCAACGTGTGGGGCTTGAGGTCTTGGCCGACCCAGAACCCGCGGACACTGGGTTGCTGGTGGAAGGTTTGGTGCTCCGTCACCGAAACGGCAACGAGGTGGGTCGTTGGGGAATGGTTCAGCCTTCGGTGGCAGCGGCCTGCGGCGTGGAGGCGCCTGTGTTTTGGGCCGACTTGGACGTCGCAAAACTTTGGAAGGCCGTGAAAAAGCGCCGGGTAAAGGCCCAAGACTTGCCCAAATTCCCTTCAGTGCGGCGCGATTTGGCCTTGGTGGTGGACCGCAGCGTGGCCTACGAAACCTTGAAGCAAGCTGCAGCCAATGCCGAGAAAAAGTTGCTCAAAGACGTGCAGTTGTTTGACGTCTACCAGGGCAAGGGCTTGGCAGAGAACGAGAAGAGCTACGCCATGGCGTTCAAGCTTCAGCATCCCGACGCAACGTTGAACGACAAACAAATCGAATCGGCCATGGCCCGCATCTTGAGCGCGTTGGAAGGAGCCGGGGCGCGCTTGCGTTGACATGAGCATGAAGAAATCCCGTCCTGTTTTCACTCCGCCAGTCCAGGTCTCGCACCTGTACTACCGGCTGGCTCGGATCTTGGTTTGGGGAGGCATGACGCGCTACCACCGAGTCCACGGTGCGCGCACGATGAACGACATTCCTCCAGCAGGAACGCCCGCCATCTTCATCAGCAACCACCAAAACGGCATGATGGACCCCTTGGTGTCCTGCGCCTTTGTCCCGCAGCAAATTCACTGGTTGACGCGCGCAGACGTGTTTTGGAATTCCGTCGCACGCCACATCATGTACGGCTTCAACCAGATGCCCATCTACCGGCAGCGTGACCGGTTGGAAGACATTCGGCACCGCAACGACGTCATTTTCGACGTTTGCGTCGAACGGCTCCACGCCGGAGCTGCCATGGGCATTTTCCCCGAGGGCAACCACAACCCCTTCCCTTCCCTTCGGGAGTTCAAAGGCGGCTTGGCGGAAATGCTCGCTCGGTCCGCGGCGAAGCATCCCGAACTCAAGCACATCCGGGTCATGCCTGTGGGCGTGGAGTACGAGGATTACGTTGAATTCCGCCGGCAACTTCGCGTTCGAACGGGACCTGCCGTTCCCTTCGACGACCTGCTGCTGGAAGACGGCACTCTGAACAAAAAAGCCTTCAACGACCGCCTGCGCAAAGCCTTGTCCAAGCTTGTGGTCAACATTCAGCCCCAGGAAGCTCAGCCGCATCTGCATCCCGCCGTTCGCGCACTTCGCCCCACTGAATTGGAGAACGTGGAATGGACCGAAGTTGCTGATAAACTTGGGGCATGGGCAGAAAAGTGGGAGGAAGACTCGGCGTGGGCTGATCGCGTCAAGCACGCCCACACCGCATGGGAGAACGCGTGGATTCAGGCGGGGAAACCGGGACGGCCGGAAGCTTGGGGCACCAAGCCATCGAAAGTCCGATGTGCCCGCCAATGGACTCGAATCTTGGCTCCGTTGACGTGGGTGGCCAACCTCCCTTCGTGGCCCATGCAGCTGTTCATCGAGCGCTTTGTTTCCAAAACCGTGAGAAAGGCCGAGTTTGTTAGCACCATGCGTCTCGGCTACGGCATTTTGTTGTTCCCGTTGACGTGGTTGTTGTGGTCTGGAATCGCCGCAGCGACGGCCCCTGCCGGATTGGGGTGGGCCGCAGCGGGCCTGATGTGGGTTTGGGGACAAGGCGGTTCCCGGATCTACGCGTGGTCCCAGTCGGAGGGGCATGCCCGCCGAGACCAAACCGACGGCGAACAGTTTTGGAGCGACGCGGGCCTCAACGAGGTTCGCAAGGCGTGGGAGAAGTACCTCACGCTTCTCGATCTCGGGGAACGAACGTGACCACGGGCCCAGTGAAACGGCTTTTTGTCGCATCTTCGTGTTAAGACAGCCTTTACATGTCGTTTACCTCCACTGAACAACAACGTGATGAACTTCGGGCCATGGGAAAGCAACGCATCCTGTTGGTCGACGACGAGCCAGACATCCTGGATTTCATCGAGTACAATTTGGTCAAAGAGGGGTACGACGTTCACACTGCCAACAACGGACGGGAGGGCGTGACCCTCGCCAAGAAGTTGCTGCCTGACTTGATTTTGCTCGACGTCATGATGCCAGAAATGGACGGCGTTGAAGCGTGCACAGAAATTCGTGCCGACAAGACCCTCGGTCAATCCATCGTAGCCTTCCTCACCGCCCGCGGTGAGGACTACAGCCAAATTGCCGGTTTTGACGCCGGCGCCGACGACTACATCCTCAAGCCCATCAAGCCGCGCGTGCTCGTCTCGCGTGTGCAAGCGTTGCTTCGCCGCAAAAAAGCCGCGAGCTACGTGGGCGGGGACTACGACGGCACCGGCTTGATGATTGATCCCGAGCGTTACGTCGTGATTCACGAAGGCAAGGAGATGTCCCTTCCCAAGAAAGAGTTTGAGCTGCTCAGCTTGCTGGCTTCCCAGCCTGGACGCGTGTTCAGCCGGGAAAACATCCTTGCCAGCGTGTGGGGAACCGACGTCGTCGTCGGGGACCGCACCATCGACGTGCACATCCGCAAGCTGCGGGAAAAATTGGGCGAGCATTACTTCAAAACCGTCAAAGGAGTTGGGTACAAGTTTGTAGGCTGATGGCCGGCAAAAGCCCACGTTCCGTGGCGATTCAATCCGGCATTGCCGTCGGGTTGGCCACCCTCGCAACCACCGCGGCTTCCCTGTGGTGGAACGACATCGAAGGCCAGTGGTGGGTTCCACCGCTGTCGGGTGCAACGGTGGGTGTTGTCTGCTTCGTTTTGGTCTACCGTCAGCTTGGCGTGTACATCCAAGAACGCGTTCGGATCATCTACAAAACCATCCGAAGGCTGAAAGGGTCGAGCAGCCACATGAACCTGGACATGCGAGATGACATTGTCGAGCAAGTCAACCGCGACGTCATGACGTGGGCCGAATCTCAAATCGAGGAAATCACCCACCTGCGTGAAACCGACACCTTTCGCAAGGAATTCATCGGCAACCTCGCACACGAGCTCAAGACCCCCATTTTCAACATTCAAGGCTTCATCTTGACGCTCCTTGAGGGCGGCATGGACGATCCGGAAATCAACCGAAAATTCCTTCTCAAAGCCGCGAAAAATGTGGAGCGCATGTCGGGGCTGTTGGAAGATTTGGACGTCATCACGAAGATGGAGGGTGGCAATTTGGACATCGAAATGGTGCCCTTCGATTTGCTCGAGATCCTGCGAGAGACGTTGGAGGGGTTGGAGCCCAAAGCCAAACGCAACAACATCCAATTGCGCCTGAAAAAAGGCATGGACGGCTCGAAAGTGATGGTCAAAGGTGACGCGGCCAAGTTGGTTCAAGTCTTGACCAACCTGCTTGTGAACAGCATCAACTACGGCACAGAAGGCGGGCACACCGAGGTTCGGTATTACGACGCCGACGAGGCGGTTCTCGTCGAAGTGGCCGACACGGGAATTGGCATTCGGGAAACCGACCTTCCACGGGTTTTCGAGCGCTTTTACCGCGTCGACAAATCGCGGTCAAGGCACGCAGGAGGTTCTGGATTGGGGCTCGCCATTGTCAAGCACATCCTTGAAGCCCACGGACAGACCATCAGCGTACGGAGCACGGTGGGCGAGGGCTCAACCTTCAGCTTCACGTTGGAGAAGGCCTGAACGAGAAGCGTTGACGAAGGGGTTGGACGTTTTTTCCGCCCCTACGGTCGTCGGTCCACCGTGGCCAGGCCAAACGACCGTGCCTTCGGGCAGCGTGTAGAGCTGCTCTTCAATGCTCTTCACCAAGTCCGGTGCGTGGCATCCCGGCAAATCCGTTCTGCCAATGCTTCCTGCGAACAGCACGTCGCCGGCAAGAACCCAGCCGTGCTCGTGACAGACGAACGCCACATGCCCCGGTGCGTGTCCCGGAACGAACCGGATTTCCAACTTCGCTTGCCCACAACTCACGTGATCCCCGGGAACCAAGTCCGCGACGGCCTCGGGAAGCGGGTCCATCGGCACGCCGTACATCTGCGCGGCGAGAGGCCCACGCTCGTAGGTCGTCACGTCCAGCGGATGCATTCGAGGAAGCAAGCCGTATGTGTCCTTCATCCATTGACATCCCATCACGTGGTCGAGGTGGGCGTGGGTCAAAAGGACTTGCACTGGCTTGCCCCCGAGCGATTCGCACAACCGTTGAAAAGCCTGGCGCTCTTCTCGGGAAGCCATGCCGGGGTCCACCACCGTAAGATTTCCATCGCCGTGGTCCACGACGTAGGTCTGTTCTCCAAACACATTGCATGTGAGCGTATGCACCATGCGGCGTAATTTCGGGAAGAATGTTCAGCCTTCCCTCTTCCGGTTTGTGGCACCTCGCTCGAGTATGCTTCGTTGTGACGCTTGTTGCGACGGGTGCTGTGGGCCACGCGCAATTCACGGACGGGCTGAACGTCGAGTTTGGCAAGAACCGAGTGCAGTACCGCTCCTTTGCTTGGCAGTATTTCGAGCAAGGGATGTTCGAGGTGTACCATTACCGAGAAGGAGACCAAATCGCAGGGCAAGTCGCGCGCATCCTCGAACAGGAAGCCCAAGAACTGAGTCCCATGTTTGGTCGTTCGTTGGAAGGGCCGATTCAGGTGCTCGTGTTCAAGTCCCAGGAGGAGTTCCGGCAGAGCAACGTCGGAATCATGACGTCTCAGGACCAGCAAACCAACATCGGGGGGACGGCCCGGCTCGTGGGCAGCAAGATGTTCGTGTACGGGACGGGAGATCGGCTGCGCCTGGAACGTGACGTGCGCGAAGGCCTCGCTCGGATCCTGTTCAACCAAGCCATGTACGAGAGCCAATGGAGCGAGGCCTTGCGGAGCGGGAACCTGGTTCAGGTGCCGGAATGGATGTCGGAGGGCGCTGCCCGGTTCGCAGCTCGGGGACTGGACGCCGACAGCCAGGCCCAGATTCTCGACGCCTGCCAAACCGGAGCGTTCCGTCGCATCGACCAAAGCACCGGCCGCGAGGCCGCGGTGCTGGGCCAGGCGGTTTGGGCCTACATCGCCGACATCTACGGACTCCCCACCGTCGCCAACGTCCTGTACATGACCCGGATCACCCGGAGCGTGGAAAGCGGGTTCCGGTTGGCGACCGGGTTTTATTTGAACGACCTCGCGGCCGAAGTGCGGGCCTACCACCTTCGGCACACCCCGGACGGGTTTGACGAAATCCTGCCGGACTACGCTTCTCGAAAGGAGCTTCGAAAGACACGACGGTCGGCCAGTCCCGAGGTGCCGATGAGGTTGCAACGGCGCTACGAATACACCCAGTACGCGATGTCGCCGCAGGAAGACGTTTGGGCTTTCACGACCAACGAACGGGGGCAACTCCGCGTCGGCACGGTCGACGTGAAGACCGGCAAACGGACCTGGCACGCCGTCCTCGGACACCGGCTTGACCGGCTCGAAAACGACCTGCATCCCCGGCTCGCCTGGCACCCGGAAGGAAAGACACTGGCCTTCGCCACCGAATTGACGGGTGCGCCGTACCTCGGCTTGGTCAACATGCGCACGGGCGACACCGAACTGCGGGAACTCTTCAAACTCGACCAAGTGCTCGACATGGCGTTTTCTCCGGACGGTGCGTTCCTGTTGATGTCCGCGCTCGAGGACGGGCAATCCGACTTGTACAAGTACGACGTCGTCGCCAACAACCACCGCCCCCTGTGGCGCGACCGGTTTGACGATTTGCATCCGGCGTTTTGGGCGGGAACGGACGCGTTCATTTTCGCGTCGAACAGGCCGGACGACACCCTTCGGAACGACCGACTCGACCATCCGTTTCCCGCACCCCTTGACCTCTACGTCGCACGACTCAACGACGACCCTGTCACCCTCGAACGGTGGACCCAAACCCCGGAAATCGACGAGCGACAGCCGCAACCCCTTCGAAAAGGGGAATTCGCCTACGTCGCCAACGCGGAGGGGCTTGACTCCCGGATTGGGCTTGGATGGCGCGACAGCAGCATTGTGTCCATCGACACGGTGATCCGGTACCGGCACTACACCGAGCTCCGCGAAGCACTGGTGTTGCCGGCTCCCGCCACGTCGGTTGCCGTCGACACCTCGAAAGCCCGCCTCGCCGTGCGGCGGGCCGGTTCGACACACGTGGTGACGGTGCCGATGCCGGACCTGAATTCCCTGCACACCCGACCCGAACTCCTCCGCCGGGAGGCCGAGGAAGAGTTCCCGTTCCCGACGCAACTCCCCGACTGGTCACGGAGCTGGGGGGACGACGAAATCGACTACCGCAACTACGTCTTTGAACGGGAGAAATCTGCGACCGTCCCGCCTGACACGGCACGCGAGGTTCCGGAAACGGAACAACCGCGGAGTTACGCGAGGCTCGTTCCACGAAACTACCGTTTGAACTACGCATTGGACAAGCTCCAAACGCAACTCAACAACACCTTTGGAACGTCGTTCTACCAGCCCTACAACGGCCAGGTCAACGCACAACCTGGCCTGGGAAACGCCACGGAAATTCGCCTCAGCGACTTGATGGACGACCGGCACATTGTTGGGGGATACACCATCCCGGTGAACCTGTCGAACACGTTTTTTGGGTTGGCGTTTGTCAACCTCGAAGGGCAGTTGGACAAGGAAATTTCGTTCCAACGGCAATCCAGCGCTCGGGTGGATCCACTTACAGGTCAACTCGTGGAGACGGCTACTCACCTGTTGCGGCGCGAGTGGCGTTGGGCGTTTGACGAAGTTCGCAGCTTGCGCTGGGGCGTGGCGGCGCGCTTCAACCGCGACGTCGTTCAAGGCACGGACCTGTTTTCGCTCACGGCCGACAACGGCACCGGGGAACAGCTCGGATTGCAGGTGGCCTTTGTCCACGACGACACCCGAAGCCCGCGGCTGAACATCCACCACGGGCTGCGCGCTCGCATTTGGGCGGAGTACTTCGTCGACGGGGTCGGCACGGCCACGGCAAGCGACTTGGACGGCGGCTTGGCCTCTCCGGAGAACGGCTGGTCGTTTGGGACGGCAGGCTTCGACGCCCGACGGTATGTCCCGCTCGTGGGGCCCAGCATTTTGGCCTTGCGCGTGGCTGGCGATTGGTCCCTCGGCCAAAAGAAGCTCCTCCACATGCCCGGCGGCACCGACAACAGCCTGTCCCTTGCCGGCAACGCCAACACGCCGGTAGATCCGGACATCCCATTTGCCTACCAAGCCCGAATCACGCCCCTTCGCGGCTTTCAAAACAACGTGCGCAACGGCGCCAACGTCGCGGTTGCCAACGCCGAGATTCGCCTGCCCTTTTTCTTCAACAGCGCCGGAAAATCCGATTTCTTGAAGCACCTTCAAATGATTGCGTTCGCCGACGTCGGATCCGCATGGTCGGGCCTCCACCCCTATTCCGACGACAACACGTTCAATTTTGTGACGGTCGAGTCCAACCCCATCACCGTCACGGTCAACAACAACCGCGAACCCGTCCTGTACGACCTCGGGTTTGGGGTGCGCTCTCGGTTCCTTGGTTACTGGTTGGCGGCCGATTGGGCTTACGGGGTCGACGACGGCATCACCCTGCCAAGGCGCTTTACCTTGTCCCTGAATTTTGACTTCTGACCCATGGACCCCATTACGTTGATCACCCTTCTGGCCATCGGCTTGTTTGCCGGGGTCGCGTCTGGCTTTGTTGGCGTGGGCGGAGGACTCATCTTGGTCCCCGCCATGATGGCCCTGCTTGGGCTCGGCCAACACGCCGCACAAGGCACGAGTTTGGCGATGATGCTTCCTCCCGTGGGCATCCTTGCCGTCATGCAGTACCACCGCGCGGGCGAGGTTCATTGGGCGTACGCTGCCGTCCTGTGCATCACGTTTGTGGCCGGAGCTTGGGGCGGATCGAAGCTGAGCTTGCGGTTGCCGGCAGCGTGGGTGAAACTGGTGTTTGGGCTGGTGATGATGTACGCTTCTGTGCGCATGCTTCTCAAGGCTTGGGCCCAAATCAAACCGACCCTCTTCCCATGACGCTTCAGGACGAACTGCGCGGCCTGGCAGAGCGGCTCCACCCGGAATGGGTGGCCTTGCGGAGGCATCTCCATGCCCACCCGGAACTCTCGTTTGAGGAACACGAAACCATGGCGTTCGTTGCTCAGCAGCTCGCGGCGTGGGGCATTGAACACGACACCCACGTCACGGGAACCGGCATCGTCGCCCACGTCCGCGGCACGGAACCCCAGTCGCGCCTCGTCGCGCTGCGTGCCGACCTGGACGCGCTTCCCATTCAAGAACTCAACGACGTGCCCTACGCCTCCACGCGTCCCGGGGTCATGCACGCCTGCGGCCACGACGTTCACACGACGAGCCTCCTCGGCGCGGTCCAGCTACTTCACGCGACGCGAGGGCGCTGGAAAGGAACGGTGCGGTGCATCTTCCAACCTGGCGAGGAGCGCATTCCCGGAGGCGCGAAGGGCATGGTCGAGGCAGGCGTCCTCGCCAACCCTGCGCCGGCCCACATTCTCGGCCAGCACGTCTACCCCCAGCTCCCCGAGGGGCACGTCGGCGTGCGTGGCGGCGCCTACATGGCGTCGGCCGACGAAATCCACCTGACGGTGCACGGAAAAGGTGGGCACGCCGCCCTTCCACACCTGTGCAAAGACGCCGTCCTCGCCACGTCAGCCATCGTCGTGGCCGCCCAGCAACTCGTTTCGCGAAACTGCCCGGCTGGCGTGCCTTCGGTGCTGTCGTTTGGCCGGGTTGAAGCGCTGGGCGCCACCAACATCTTGCCCGAAAGCGTGGCGGTCCAGGGCACCTTCCGATCCCTCGACGAGGACTGGCGCTGGGAAGGACATCGGTTGCTCACGGAGCTCGTGGACCGGACTGCCGAGGCGCACGGTTGCCGGGCCGACCTGGAAATCCGAGTGGGGTACCCGCACGTCCACAACGACGTCAGGCTCGCCGCGGCCTTCAAATCTGCGGCGGTGACCTACCTCGGGGCGGAACGAGTGCACGACTTGGACATCCGCATGACGGGCGAAGATTTCAGTTACTTCGCCAACGAAGTTCCCGGGTGTTTCTATCGGCTCGGCACGGCGTCCTCCAACCCCGAAAGCCCGTTGGGCAAACACGGCTTGCACACGCCGCATTTTGACGTGGACGAACAGGCCTTGAAAGTGGGGGCAGGATTGATGGCGTTCGCAGCCGCCACGGTTGATCGTTGATCAGTGCGCGACCTCGCAGAGGAATTTGATGCGGGCCAAACGCAACTCCTCTTCCGAATACGCGTCTTCGAATTCCTCACGCGCTGCGTCGAGTCCTTCGTCCTCCGACTCGCTGAAGAATTCGAACAACTCCTCCAAGCATTCGTCGTCAAGGCTTTCCTCCAAGATGTGGTCCAAACTGACCTTGGTTCCCGCGCCAACGATGGCCTCAATCTCTTCGAGGACTTGTTCTCGTTGTCCGTGGATGCCTTCGGCGATGTCGTCCAGCCCCATTTTTCGGTCGAGAAGCTGGATGATGGTCACTTTGTTGCTCGACTTGGAGCCGCTGCTTCGCACCAAAAGCGAGTCGTCCCGCTCGATGCCTTCCTCGTCCACGTACTTCGCAATGAGCTCGGTGAAGGGGGCCCCAAACTTGGCCGCCTTGCCTGAGCCGACGCCCGTGATTCGAAGCAATTCGTCGGGCGCGATTGGGTAATGCGTCGCCATCTCGTCCAGGCTGATGTCCTGGAAGATGACGTACGGGGGCAGTCCTTTTTCCGAACTGACCTTTTTGCGAAGCTCGGTGAGCATGCCACGGAGCTTGGGATCAAGGGCGCCGCCGCTGTCTCCGCGCGTTTGGGCGAGCGAGTCGCCGGAATCCACGTCGCTGAAGTCGCGCTGGTCGGCGAGCAGCATCGGCTGAGGTGACGAAATGAAGTCCATGCCCTTCTCGGTCAAGTGGAGCACGCCGTACTTCTCAACTTCCTTTTCGAGGTAATTGAGGACGACTGTTTGGCGGACGATTCCCTGCCAAAACTCGATGTCGTGCTCCTTCCCGCGGCCCCAAAATGCGCTTCCCACGACGCCGTAGTCGGCCATCTGACGGTTCTCCGTCGCCGTCAGCAACGAAGTGTAGAAGCCCATGCGGTGCTTGTTCTTGTGCTCCAAGACAGAACTCAGCAGCAGATGCACTTCTTCCTGGCGGTCGACCAACGTAGGCGGGTTCTGGCTGTTGTCGCAATTCATGGCGCCCGGCCCGTTGACCTCGTCAAAATCCTCCCCGAAGTAGTGCAGCAAGAACTTGCGGCGGCTGGTGGCCGTTTCTGCATAAGCCATCACTTCCTGAAGGAGCTGCATTCCCACTTCCTGTTCCGCGATGGGCTTGCCTTGAAGGAACTTCTCAAGCTTGTCGATGTCCTTGTGGCTGTAGAACGCAATGCAGCGTCCTTCGCCGCCGTCGCGGCCCGCTCGGCCCGTCTCTTGGTAGTAGCTCTCCAAGGATTTGGGCATGTCGTAGTGAATGACAAACCGAACGTCTGGCTTGTCGATTCCCATCCCAAACGCGATGGTCGCCACAATGACGTCCACGTCCTGCATCAAGAACTGGTCCTGGATGCTGCTGCGCTGGTTGCTGTCCATCCCGGCGTGGTACGCCAAGGCCTTGACGCCGTTGACGCGCAACGTGTCCGCGATCTGCTCCACCTTTTTGCGGCTCAGGCAGTACACAATGCCGCTCTTGCCCACGTTTTGGAGGCAGTGACGTACAATTTGCTTGAGCGCTTCCTTCTTGGGACGAATCTCGTAGAACAGGTTGTCCCGGTTGAACGAAGCCTTGAGCACCACCGCATCCACCATGTCCAAATTCTTCTGGATGTCCTGTTGGACTTTGGGGGTGGCTGTCGCGGTCAACGCCATGATGGGGACGTCGGCAATTCCTTTGATGATGGGCTTGATGCGGCGGTATTCTGGCCGGAAATCGTGACCCCATTCTGAAATGCAGTGTGCCTCGTCCACCGCCACAAAGCTGATTCGAACCGATTTCAAGAATTCGATGTTCTCGGCCTTGGTCAAACTCTCCGGCGCCACGTACAACAGCTTGGTGTGGCCTTCTGCGACGTCCAATTTGACCTGTTCAGCCTCCGCTCTCGCAAGGGAAGAGTTCAAAAAATGCGCCACACGCTTGTCCTCGTGGTGGCCGCGAATGGCATCCACTTGGTTCTTCATCAAGGCAATGAGAGGACTGATGACAAGCGCCACCCCGTCGAGCATGAGGGCCGGAAGTTGGTAGCACATCGACTTGCCTCCGCCGGTGGGCATGATCACAAACGTGTCACGACCGTCGAGGACGCTTTGGATGGCCTTTTCCTGCTCACCCTTGAATTCGTCGAATCCAAAACACACTTTCAGCGCCTCTTGTGGCGCCAAATCAACCAGGCTCATTGGTAGGCATTAGCTTTGCTCTTATAAATATACGTAAAACTGCCACGTGAACAACCCCTCTTTTTCCAAAACAAACCCGGCGCGTTCCCAAGCGGATCTCGAAGTTGGCAAACGCACGTTGACGCTGGCTTCGCAAGCCCTTGCTACGGCGTCGAACGCCCTCGGTGAGTCGTTTGTCCAGGCCGTCGACGTTTTGGCAAACGCGACGGGAAAGGTCGTCGTGACCGGCGTCGGAAAAAGCGCCCACGTGGCGGCCAAGGTGACGGCGACCCTGAATTCCACGGGAACGAAAGCGATGTTCTTGCACGCAGGGGAAGCCCTGCACGGCGACGTGGGAGCCGTGGAGCCTGGCGACGTGGTGGTTTGCCTGTCCAAAAGCGGGACCAGCGATGAAGTGGTTGGCTTGCTGCCCACCTTGCGGAATCGAGGATGCGCATTGATTGCGCTTACCGCGAGAGCCGAGTCGCCGCTTGGAAAGGCCGCCACGGTGATTCTTGACGTGTCCGTGGAAGAGGAGGCGTGCCGGTTTGATTTGGCACCCACCACAAGCACGTCGCTGCAGCTTGCGTTGGGCGACGCCCTCGCGCTCGCGCTGATGGAACGCTCCGGATTTCAACCGGACGACTTTGCCAAGAATCACCCGGCGGGTGCACTCGGAAAAAAGCTCACGTGGACGTTGAATGAGCTCGTGGACCCCGACCGTCGCCCAGCCGTG